>JGI24710J26742_10005243_pt1 | contig 10291 bp, 12 predicted proteins | sample BioPla2DNA2_FD_26742 | JGI IMG/M metagenome (IMG submission 26742) | reverse complement strand
AGGAAATGATTATAATGGTGATGAACATATCTAAGATTATCATCAAGGGGAAACTCTGCCCATTAAAATCCTAAGCTAACTAAACGCAATCTTTTAAGCCTGTCATAATGGACATATCAAAAGAAAAGGAGCTATAATAAAATGATAACAAAAAAAGAAACCGCTATGGATTTGTTTGAAAATGGCTGTAACTGCTCACAGGCTGTATTGCTTACCTTCTCCGAGGACTTTCGTCTGGATTCAGATAAGGCGATTGCTCTTTCCGTTCCATTCGGAGGCGGTATGTCAAAACAGGGAAAAACCTGCGGCTGTCTGTCTGGTGCACTGATGGTAATTGGCCTATGCTTTGGAAATAATTCCACTAAAATCATAGCCAATCGTGGACTTTCCTACAATATGGGAAAAGAATTTATTGAAAGATTTCAGGAAAAGTTCGGTGCTACGGAGTGCCGTGAATTAATACGGTTGGATCTGAATAAGAAAGAGGATCTGGAAGAAGCTACCAGAAATGTATTTGGGAACCGCTGCAAAAATATGGTCGGCATGACCGTCGAGTTATTAGAACAGTTCTTAAATGAAAAAAGAATGGAGACCGGTAATTAATACCACCACTTGATTTATGAATGTACCTTTTGATTTTATGTCGAATCCCCAAAAACAATTTAACCGGCAGATTTTCCTGAAAACCTATGTAGAAAATAAGCCATCTAAGATCTATACACAGGTAACTGAAAATCTACTNGTCATTGTTCTACACGGAAAAAAGCATCTCATCTACCGTGACTATGAAACTACTGTAAAAGAAGGTGAGTTTGCTCTTTTCCGCAAGGGCAATTATATTATGAATCAGATTCTGAGTGATGAAAAATATGAAAGTCTGCTCATCTTTCTGGGTGATGAAATGCTCAAAAGCATATCCCGTCCTTCTCTTTCCTCTTCCAAGGAAGAAATTCCTTTTTTTAAAGGAAACACGATTCCTTATATGGCAAACGAGGTAAATTCCATACAGCAGCTTATGGTAGATTATGATCAATATGAAGAAATCATCCATTTAAAAATAATGGAACTTCTGATCTACATACAAAAAACAGACCAAACAGGAGCCTTTGAGAATTTTCTACATTCCCTTTCCATGGAATGTGATTTCCGGCAAAATATTTTACAGAATTATACTTATCTGCAAAATATCCAAGAAATGGCTGACGCCGTACATATGAGTGTCAGTTCCTATAAAAGAAAATTTCAAAAAACCTTTGGATGTACTCCTCACTTCTGGGCAAATGAACAGAAGCTATCCAAAGCCGCTCTGCTTTTGGATACATCCAATTATTCCATTACCGACATCTGCTTTATATGCGGATTCTCTTCCCTTTCCACCTTTCACGCCCAATTTAGAAAAAAGTATGGTATATCTCCGGGAATCTATAGAAAGAACCGCTGATTCCCGGAGCTTTCTTACTGACTATCTGCTTTTTTGTGTAGAAAATAGTAAACTCCGGAATATACAAAAGGCACAATAATCATTGCTCCAAATACTGCATAAATAATCCAATCTACCTTAAACAGTATATTTACCAGTAAAACTAATCCACCTGACATCCATAGCCATCCTGTTACACGATGTGTATGATTCCAGGTCTCCTCATCTGAAAGTGTCCATGGAAGTTTAATGCCAATGAAATGATTCTGCCTGCATTTCGGGAGATAATTACCAACCGCCATAAATAGCAAAGCGATAAAAATCTGAATTATTTTGAAAATATCCATCTGTCCGCCCAGTGCATAAGAATACATTGTCACTCCACAAATAATGGATACAAGCGGACAGATCCAAAGAACCAGCATATACATCTTACTGCTTACCTTCCGTTCTTCCTTCATTTTCTTCTCCCCTTTGATCTGTCCAAACACACACAGCATATGCACACCAAGTAAAAAAAGCGGCAGACCAAACACCACAAATGCTTTGCTGCTCCATCCGTTCGGCGTCCCGTCCATACCGAAATGTGTTGCCATTGTATCCGGCAGCTTAGACCACATGATCGTTCCAAATAGTATTGGCAGTAAAATAATGATTCCTGTAAATATTATTGTTTTTTTATACTGTTTCATCCTGATAATCTCCTTTCAAATCCGAAAGCCAGAGCATGACCTCCTCCACTACAGATGTATTGAGTTCATAGTAAACAAAATTTTTACACTTTGTTTCTGTTACAAGCTCTGCTTTTTTTAATATACTTAAATGATACGATATGGTTGCCCCTGTCATATCAAAATGATTTCCTATTTCTCCTGCCGAAAGCCTCTGCTTTTTTAATAGTGTCAGAATTTCTCTCCTGACAGGATCGGACAACGCTTTAAATGTCTCAGCAAATGCCAAGCTACCACCTCCATCCTATATTCACCTGTTTAGAATAGTTTCTATTTAGAAATATTTCTAAATATATGGTAGCAGTCTCCACAGGAAGAGTCAAGAGGTATTTTGATTTTTTTCTAAATAGCTATTTATGAAAATATATTGACATGTTTTCTTAGATTTTGTATTATCGGAATATAATATATGCGTTTCTCGAATATTACTATATCTTATGTATCGTATTGCAATAATTTCTTTGCATAATTCCGTTATTTTTTTAAAAATCGAATAGACTTTCCTCTCCTGCTATGCTAGAATTGATTTTATAAAAGGGAGTGGTTATATGCTGACACAGGAAGATTTATCTGCAATTCATAATTTATTTGTCGGACAATTTGATCATATTGATAAAAGACTGGACGGTATTGACGAAAGACTGGACGGCATCGATGAAAGACTGGACGGCATCGATGAAAGACTGGACGGCATCGATGAAAGACTGGACGGCATCGATGAAAGGCTGGACGGTATCGATAAAAGACTGGATGAACATGACCGTCGCTTTGACCGATTAGACACCACCATATCTTTGATGCAAGGCGATATCAATGCTTTAAGAAATGGTCAGCGTGATATCTGTCATCGTCTGGACAGCTTATCTGAGAAGGTAGATTATACCTATCATCTTGCCATTGACAATTGGGGAAATCTCGTGGAATCCAAAAAGCGTCTGGATTTATTAGAAGGATAATACTGGCATAAAGGAAGGAATGTCTATTTGATATAAAGCATGGAGTCCGCTTACGGACTCCTTTTTTGTATGACAGGAAACAGCCGCTGTGTCTATTTGTCCTTTCCGCTTCCTATATATTCCTCTGTTGTCGAAAGTTCCGTATGTATCGTGGAAAAGCTCTCGACAATTTTTTCTGTAATCTGTTCAAATTGTTCCGTCTGCCCTGCTACGGCATCCTTCAGGTATAACACTTTTACGCCGCTATCAATAAGTCCTTCCACGGTTGCCAAAATACAGCACTCTGCCACAACACCACATACAATGACCCTGTCTGCTCTTTTTACTGCTTCCATAACCTGTGGAATCATACAGGAGGAATATGTGGATTTCTCATAAACAGGATACCGGTCTGCAAAGGGCAGAAATTCATCCATCAACGCATTAAGCCATACATCTGCATTGATATCCGCGTATTCTCTGTTGTATTCCCTCCATGTACCAGCTGGCTTTTTCGGTGCTGTGAATATAGTAAAAATAACCTCTTCTGCTCTCTTTGATTCTAGTATTTTTACAATATTTGCTGCCGCTTTGTCTGCGCCGGGACAGCCCCATGGTTCTCCTTCCTTATATACATTCTGCATATCTACAACGAGTAATAAATCCTTCATTGTTATACCCATTCCTTTCTTTTTTGAGTTGGCTTAAAACCATTTATTTTATTATACACCATAATAAAACGGTCATATTTATCTGTCTTGTCACCTATCTTTACATTGACATTTACAGACACATATGCTAATAATTTATTATTATAATGATTTTGACACAGAAAACAACTTTTATACAGAAATCAGGTGTACATAATGGAATATATGCCCCATATCCGACTCTCTGATAAAGAAGCTGCTCCTTTCGCACTGCTTCCCGGAGATCCTGCACGTATTGATCGGATTGCTTTGCAGCTTAACTCCGTAAAGGAACTTGCCTGTAACCGGGAATTTCGCAGTATAAGCGGATTTTACAAAAATGTTCCTGTTCTGGCAGTTTCTACCGGAATCGGAGGACCATCCACGGCAACGGCAGTCGAAGAGCTTGCCCGCATTGGTGTCCCCTATTTTATCCGCATCGGAAGCTGCGGAGCTTTACAGCCGGATTTAAAAACCGGTGATTTGATTCTGGTCACTGCTGCTATGAAAGATGATGGTACTTCCAGATCTTATACGGGAAACGCTTATCCTGCTGCTGCAGACTATTATCTGTTAAAAGCATGTGAAGAAAGCGCACGGGAGTTGTCTATTCCCTTTCACATGGGATTCTGTCGCAGTCATGACAGTTTATATGCGGAAGAAAAAAAGCGGATGGATGCCATCTGCTCAGCTCAGGGTATTCTCGGTTCAGACATGGAAACGGCAGCTGCCTTTGTCTGTGCTTCCCTAAAAGGATTGCATGCCGCTTCCATCTTAAATGTTGTTGTTGAATACAAAGATGATCTGACTAATCAGATTAATCACTACATAGATGGGGAAGCCCTGACTGCAAGGGGTGAAAAAAATGAAATTCTTACAGCGCTCAATGCGTTTGTCAGAATATATAATCATTCTAAAATGAAAAAGGAGCATACTTATGAAAAATTTATTTAAGACCAAATTTAACACAGCCTGCATTGTTCTGATTCCGACCTGTATCGGCATCAATTATCTGGGAAAACTGATTGCTTCAACTTTAAAACTCCCCTTATGGTTAGACTGTATCGGCACCTGTATCGGTGCCATCCTTGGCGGACCTCTGATCGGCGCCATCTGCGGTGCAGCAAACAATCTGATTTACGGCTTTACTACCGGTGACAATATTACATTAATCTATGCACTGACCAGTCTTGGTATCGGTCTGGCAGTTGGTATCATGGCAAGACTCAGCTTTATGAAAAAAACTTCCGGAGCCCTGCTGACTGCTGTTGTTGGAGGTCTGACTGCTGTTGTAATCTCTACACCGTTAAATATCCTTTTCTGGGGCGGTACAACCGGAAATATTTGGGGTGATGCTTTATTTGCAACGACTCAGGCTTCCGGTTTTCCGGTATGGCTTGGCTCTTTTTTAGATGAACTGGTTGTAGATGTGCCGGATAAAGTACTGACACTACTCATTGTATTTGCTATTGTAAAATTCCTGCCAAACAAGCTGGTATCTCTTTATACAAGTGATGATACCATTGAAAAACTGGATTAAGGATCTATTATGAAAAGCATCAGTTTATATGTAGCAAATAACTCTTATCTGACAAAACTGCATCCTTTTACAAAACTGCTCTATATTGCAGCCGCCGTGAGCATTCCACTGCTTTCCGGTCGGCTGTGGATGTTCTGCACATGGATCGGCGTCAGCCTGATTATACTGACCAGCGGGAAGCTTCTTCGAAAGACCTTCCCGCTTATTGCGTTTTCCTTTACAATTCTTTTGACCATTTTTCTGATTCATGGACTGTTTCATACGGGTAATACAACCGTTATTTTCTCAATCGGACCTCTGCATTTTTATAAAGAAGGAGTTCTGTATTCTGCAAAAATCGGACTGAATATCTTAAATATGCTTTTGTCCTTTGCTGTTTTTATACTCTCTACAAAGCCTTCGGAATTTGTTGAAGAATTGGAAAAAAAAGGATTTTCTCCCCGTTTCGGATATATTATCAATTCCGTTTTTCAAATTATTCCCCAGATGATCGGCACAATGCACACCATTGCTGATGCCCAAAGAAGCCGGGGCACAGAAACAGAAGGAAGTCTTTTCACTCGTGCAAAGGCATTGATTCCTTTGATTTCCCCAGTTATCGCAGGCTCTCTGATCAATACAAGAGAGCGAGCCATTGCACTGGAAGTCCGTGGCTTTGGCTCAGGAATCAAAAGAACTTATTTAACGGATCATCCTAAAAGTAAAGTGGACATCCTATGTCGTCTGATACTGTACGCCGCTATTTTGATTGCTGTATGCTGGAGGATTACCTTATGTCTTATATAACCGCTGTAAACTTAAAATACCGCTATCCGCATACCGACAGACTCGCATTAAACGGGCTCACCTTCTCGATTGAAAAAGGCGAATTTATCGGTATCATCGGTCGCAATGGAGCCGGAAAGAGTACGCTCTGCTCTGCCCTCATCGGGCTGGTACCCCAATTTTATAAGGGTGCGTATGGCGGAAAGCTTTTATTAGAGGATACCGATTTGTCGATTACGCCAACTGCCAGGCTTTGCAGCCGCATCGGGCTGGTATTTCAAAATCCCTTTAACCAGCTCTCCGGTGCCAAAGATACAGTGTATGAAGAAATTTCATTTGGTCTGCAGAATCTAGGCATCCCACGGGACGAGATACATAGACGCGTAGAAGAAACCATGAAGCTTTTGGATATTAGTGAATTTCGTGACCGCAACCCCTTCGATCTTTCCGGTGGTCAGATGCAGCGGGTAGCTCTGGCGGGTGTACTTGTTATGCAGCCGGAGGTTTTGCTTCTGGACGAACCTACCTCCCAGCTTGATCCTCAGGGAAGCGAAGAAGTATTTCATGCCGTTGATAAGCTGACAGAATCAGGTATTACCATTATTATGGTAGAACAAAAAATGGAAAAGCTCGCTGACTATTGTGACCGTATCCTGCTTCTGGATGATGGGAAGATAGTGGACTTTGATACCCCACAAAAAATTTTCTCCAGACCGGATCTGAAGGAACACGGCATCTGTCCTCCTGTTATCACGAAACTCTTTGAGGACTGGCAAATCCAAATGGAAAATGGACTTTATCCGGTTACACTAAAGGAAGCTTTAAGCCTGAAAAAACAGATTCCTTCTGATTTTCAGAAATCCATATATCAAAACCAATCTCATCTGCCTTATTCCGAATATACTGTCTCCTTCCGTATAGAAGACCTGTTTTTCTACTACCAAAAGGGTACTCCGGTTATAGAAAACCTGTCTCTTACACTTGATACCCGTCCGACCGCCATCATCGGTCAAAACGGTGCCGGAAAGACTACACTGGTAAAGCTCTTAAAAGGATTATTAAAGCCTGTAAGCGGTTCCATCTATTACAAGAAAGAAGATATATCAGGAAAAACCGTGGCAATGATTGCAGGTCAGATTGGATATGTATTCCAGAATCCCGATGACCAGATTTTTAAATATACGGTACTTGATGAGGTCATGTATGGACCGTTAAATATCGGCATGAACAAAGAAGCTGCCAAAGCACACGCTCTGGCAGCCATAAGACTGGTACAACTGGACGGAAAAGAACAAAAGAATCCCTATGATCTGGAGCTTTCCGACCGGAAAATGGTATCCATTGCTTCCATTCTCGCCATGGATACGGATGTCATTATTCTGGATGAACCGACTATCGCACAGGATTTTGAAGGCAGAAACATCATTCGCTCTATTATCGAAACGCTGGTTTCTCAAGGGAAATCCGTTCTTTCCATTCTGCACGATATGAATTTTGTAGCCGACTGTTTCAGCCGGGTCATTATTATGGTACATGGCAAAGTGCTGGCAGATGGCACTCCGGAAGAAGTTTTTGAAAAGACAAAACTGCTAAAGCAGGCAAAGCTGGAAGCGCCACAAAAAATACAGCTATGCAGACTGCTTGAATAAAGCCGTTTATTGCTAATTCACAATATTCCTCAGCCATACACCCTTTTTCACAAGCACAAAACCAATGATACACTTGATGATCTCAATCGCCTGACAACAGAAATATACAAGTACAATATTCAGACCTGTATATCGGCTGAGTACATAGGCAAGCGGAATAGTGATGATCCAGACAAACACACTGTCAAAGAAAAATGTAATGACCGTCCGACCGCCGGAACGCAGCGTAAAATAAGTCGCGTGCATAAACGCCTGCTGTGGCATAAATATGGCTGCTACGACGATAAACCTTTCCGCCAGTAAACGAACCTCATCTGAGGTATTGTAAATCTGCGGGAAGAACGGCGATATCATCGCCATGACTGCTCCGATTCCCACGCAACACATGACAGAAAAGAAAATCAGCTTGGTATCCGTATCCTTTGCTTCTTCCATCTTATTGGCTCCCAGAAGCTGTCCGACCACAATGGATACGGAGCTTCCCAGTGCAATAAACACAACATTGAATAGATTACCGATCGTATTGGAAATATTCATACCGGCAACCACATTTAAACCACGGACGGAATAACACTGTAACAGCATTGCCATACCGGCTGACCAAAGTGCCTCATTCACCAAAAGAGGGCAACCCTTCAGGAGAATCTTCTTCACCAGATCTATCGGTACGCGCAGACTTCTATAAACTCCTTCCATATAAGGATTCTTTTCCTTATGTCTGTGCGTCCAGACCACTACGATCATACATTCTGCAAATCTCGAAATTGTCGTTGCAATCGCCGCACCCGCAACACCGAGCGCAGGTGCACCAAATTTTCCAAAAATCAATACATAATTGAACATCATATTGACGCAGACCGCCGCAATTCCTGCCTTCATGGGAAGCAGCGTTTCTCCGGTTTCCCGCAGTGTACTCGCATAAATCTGCACAATGGAAAACGGTATGATACCAATCAGCATAATGGACAAATATTGTTTTCCATAAAAAAGAGCTGATTCAATACTCTTTGCATCATTACTTTCATTCAGATACAACTGAATGAGTTCTCCGCCAAAAAGCAGAAATATCATCATACCGATTGCCGTAACGATTACAGAAATCCAGATTTTAAACCGGAAAGTCTCCCGGATTCCTTTTTGATTGCCCTGTCCATAAAACTGTGCCCCAAAAATTCCGGCACCGGAGAGTCCTCCAAAAATACATAGATTATATACAAAAAGAAGCTGATTTACGATGGCAACACTGGACATCTGCTCCGTGCCGACCTGTCCCACCATAATATTGTCCAAAAGACTCACAAAGTTTGTGATTCCATTCTGTATCATGATTGGGACCGCCACTAACAGCACTTTTCTGTAAAATGCTCTGTCTCCTATTAACTTTCTCATTACTTACTATTCCTTTATCCCAAATCTAATCGGCAACAATAAGTGAACCAAAGACCTCCTGTGCACTTTTGCCGATATCGGCTATTGTATCATAGTTATCTATATAAAACCATCCCTGTCTTCCATCCTCTGTTTCAAGCTGGACCCAGTTTTTATTATCCGTTGCAATAAAAGTTACTTTTCCCGGCTCTGCCGTAAAGAACTCTCCTTCCCTGTCCGGTGTCGTATAAACCGGAAGCTCACAAAGCAGTGACGCTTTATTTTCTCCAATCGGATAATAAACCGTCTGCTGTTCAAAAACCAGATTTCCGGCACCGTTTAACTTCCAGTACCCTTCCGCATACCAGGTCTGCAATATGGACAGACGGAATGCTGCAATGACTTCTCCCTGACCACTGCCATCGTTCTGAAAATGACAGGTATCTGAAACCGGATTATCCGTTACCGATCCTACCAGCCTGATATCTCCGCTTTGATACCTTATAAAATATGTAACCGGATCATCGCTTGGTCCATTATCAAACAGAGCGACCTCCTTAAAAGAATCCGAGGCATCCAAATCAACAATATAAAAACAGTCTGTTCCCGGAGAATCCATAAAAATGCCCAAATCAGAAAGTCTCTTTGTAAAATCCTTTCCGTCAATCGTGAACTCCGAAACCTGTACATCCTTCATCATGCCAGTTTCATCCTCTTCAGTTTTTAAAACATACTTGACCGTCTGTACACCTTCTCCATTTAAATCCACTGCAATTTCTTCTCCGACCGGAATCTCTGTCACCGCATTGCTGCTCTGTACGATCACATCATCCCTTTTATTTCCGATTGCATCCTCAAAATAAAAATTATAATCCTGATACGTCTTTTCCTTTCCGTATGAATTCCCTACCTCTCTGGTCTTTACTTCATATACCATCTGTTCAAGTTCCTGCCTGCTGTATTCTCCCGGCTGCAGATTGATACAATAACCAATATTGCCCGGCAGACCGTACAGATAGCCGGCTGCTTTTTTTCTTTTACAAACAGATAGTTTAAACATCCCTCGGAGGTACTTTCCTCTATAATTCCCGTAGAAAATCCGATTTTGGTCTTCATCACACTTTTTGCTTCATATGGAGCAAATACATAAAGAGTATCATAATCTATCGTAAACAAATCCGATACCTGTCCCTT
>JGI24710J26742_10005237_pt1 | contig 10298 bp, 9 predicted proteins | sample BioPla2DNA2_FD_26742 | JGI IMG/M metagenome (IMG submission 26742) | reverse complement strand
AACGAGTTGGAACACCGCGGGTTAAACAGATGTCCTGACAAAGGATATCAACATTTCAAGCGATACGTTGGGCTGGCCGTTAGTGCATACAACTTAAAGAAAATTGGTACTGAATTAATTGCTCAGTTGTTAGCGACCAAAAAGTATAGCGCAACAAGAAAAATTGCAGCTTAAATAAAAGTCAACCACATAACCAGCTGTCTATCAATGTATAACTATGTCTAAAAACTAACAAACTACCATAAAAACCAACTTTTCAGCTATGTCTTAGAAAAAGGAACTACAAAAGGGAATAAAAAAACTCTTAAAAAAAAGAACTCGTTCTCGCTATGGGAACTTTTGATTCGATTTCTCAAAAAACAGGAGTTTTCTTGCTGACACTATCTACATAGCGTTGAGTATGTTTCATTTGTTCCCTTATTTTAAGCGATTTTTCAATTATATCATCAATCGGTTCTGAAACTACCAGATAGTTGTAATTGAATAACCTCATAAGTTTTTGTGAAAATGGGTCGGTTGGTAAATGGGTCATTTTATCAACTAACAAATCTAATTTATCTTCCCATGCACTAGACTGTTTTGCTTTACGATAGCCTTGCAACAATTTCTCAAATGTCACAAGGCTGTCTTTTTCAAAAATACTCATATAAAACTATTCGCATTTAGATACTGTGTTCAAATACTATTAAGGGTCATTTTTTCAAAATCAAGTATTTTAATTTTCTCGATATCCTTTTGTTCACTAATATTTTATGGCTTAAAGCAAAATGCTCCCGGTATAATTCCGACTTTAAAGGTGTCAATAGGTTCTGCTTTAGGGGAATATCGGTATACAATACCTTGTTGCACATAATCAATTGCATCAGCCACATACACCTCGGAAGAGTAAGGGTCGATGCCGAGTCCGTAGAATCCTCCAAAATAGGCTTCTTCGTCTGTATAGTCGTAAGGGCTTGTTATGAATATTTCAGGTGCTTCATCAGACAGTACAGGTTGGCAATATATATGTTTATTGATAAAAAAAACTGTATCGCCACCACCGTTTATACAAACTTCCTGTGGCCAGTCGTCAAAATCAAATGTCCATGTTTTTTCAACTTCGCGTGTAATCGCATTTATTCGCTGCAATCCCGGATATTCTTGCTTATAGGGGGAACCAGAATATCCACCATCAGACACCGACCATATTTTATTGTATTTATCAATACACAATGATGTTGGCTGCTTTATTACTTCTATAGAATCGACAATCTGATCAGTTTCAGAATCTATAACCAATATTTTATTGTCATAGCTCCAGCAGTTGGTAAAAACATATTTATCGTATTGTACCATTTGCTCTGTGGGGTGCTGATAAAACCAGGGGTCATAATTATTAACGTTAATGCTTTCTGTTAACTGAAAAGTTTTTGGGTTCACAATTGCTATTGATTTAGCATACAAATCGGTAATGTATGCTTTTGTATCGCTCAAAAAGTGAATGTATCGTGGGGAAGTAAGACCAGTAATTTTGCCTACTACTTTAAAGGTATTTATATTTATCACATATACTTTTCCACTATTGTTTATCACTACATACCCTAATGAATCTCTAATAACCATTGATTGTGCAACATCGCCCAATGGAAGTTTATTGGTTTCATAAAAAATATCGTTATATATTATTTCATTCTTTGTGTCGTAATACGAAAGAGAAGCATTGCCATACATAAAATTCCCCTCATTCATTATAAATACGCCCGAAGCCCTTTGGGTATCGGTTACGCTTGTTGTATCATTGTTGAATTCGTAATCAGGCTCTTCGAAGTTCGTCAACTCATCATCTTTCATACATGAACAAAAAAACAGAGTCATTGAAAATATTATAATTGGAATCCTTTTCATTGTTTAATTTTTAATCTGTTAAAATTGAAATGTAAACGTCAGCAAATAATTTCGACCAGGCATGGGTCGGTATAATATCGAATGATAGGTTTCATTAAATAGATTATACACCTTGAGTTCTGCCGAAAGTTTTGTTTTGTTAAAATCAAGGTTTTTACCCATACTTATATCGTTCATGTGGTAAGGGTATAGCCAGTCACGTTTTGAGATATTATTACTCGTAGTAGAAAACCGTTCGCCATAGTAGTTATACTGGTAGGTAATAAATAAGCCTTTGTATTCAATATTTAAAAGTGCATTTCCGGAATGAAGAGGAACATACACAAGCTGTTTACCATACGACTCATCGCCCCATGTTTTAATGTCACCATAATTAATAGAGCTGGTATAGGCATAATTGAAAAGTGTACGATAGCTGAATTTTCCAATTTGTCCGCTCAACTTGATACTTGCTTCAACCCCTTTAGATAATACACGCTTAATATTAAGCGGTTCCCAGTACCCTTTATAGGTTGGCAACCACACAATCCAATTGTCAATGTCGGTTCTGTAATAAGTAATTTCGGTATGTAGCTTATGCTTTTTTAGTGTTTTTTGATAAGCCAGCCCAAACTCAAAACTAAAGCCTTTTTCGGGGAGTAAATCTGGGTTTCCTCCCGGTAACCAATAAAGGTCGTTAAGTGTGGGCATGTGAAAATTTCGAGCTATGTTTCCTTTAAATATAAGGTCTTGCCCTTTTACCAGACGAAAGTCGAAACCCAAAAACGGAACAAAGGGTATAAACTCATCATCAACATATTCTTGTCGCATCATCAGCATAAGGTTAAGCCTGTCTACAAAATTTTTATGTAACGATAAAAATGCTGACAGCTCGGTTCTTTCTTCCTTGTAACCTGCTTTTGTAACTGAATCTTTGGAAACAACGTTGTGGTAATTACCATCTAAACTGGCTTTTAGGGAAAGCGATTTACTAAAATCGAAATCATACGAAACTTTATTCAAGTAACTTTTCGAGCAGCTTTCGGAATAAATAGCAGCTTGCAAACCCTGTCCCGGCACTTGGTTGTGGAGGGTGTAATCGAGATTTTTATGTGAATAACCACTATTTGCATACAATTTACCTTTTTCCGAATAATTACTCCATTTTAAAACTACTTTATGGTCGTAATCTTTTTGGTTGTTAAGGTTGGCATTTTCATCGCCTTCAAAACTTGTTACCCTTGGAATAGTGCGGTCGGCATATTGCCCCCAATAAGTTGCCGAAACAATATTTTTATCATTGGGTCGGTAGTATAATTCCTGCAATAAACCGTATTTTGTCCAATCGGCACGTTTATTAGTATCTAAGGGATTTATATATTCGCCAGTTTGCGGGTCGATATTATTACCTATACTTTTATTTATGTAGGTGTAATCGTTTTTCGATTTACTGTGATAAACACGAGTCTTGCACTGCACTTTTTTGTTACCGAGACTTACTTGTAAAAATTCATCATAAGTACTAAAACTACCGATGCCTTGCCTGTATTTTAATCCGAATTTATTATTCCAGTCGGGTTTGTTGTTTATGCTAATTGAACCACCCAAGCCACCGCTTTGCTCTGATAAAGAAGAAGCCCCGTGTTTTAAGTTCATATCATCGACCACATATACTGGAATCAACGAAAAATCGACCATACCCGTCATGGGTGAATTGATATNTATACCATTCCAAGTTACTTGAGTGTGCGAAGGGGCAGTCCCCCTAAATGATGCTGTCGCCAATGCTCCCCGTCCATGACTTTTAATGAATACCGGTGTGTTTTCCGACAACAGCTCTGATAAGGAANCAGACTTTTTCTCTAATAAAACAAGAGTGTCCACTTCGGTTTGTTTCATACCTGCGGTTTCCTTTTTAAAAATCCGTTCTGCGGTTTTAATAACTTCGGGTATCTGGTAAACAGAATCCTGAATACCTTGAGAATAAGCAAACAAAGGCATGAAAGCGATTAATAAAAACAATAGCCTTTCTTTTAACATACAGTATTTTTAAATAAAGCGAATGCCTCCATAGTTAGGAGCATTCGCTTAGTTAATTATTTATTGTTTTTGAAATTTCAGTGTTTTTATTTTAGAATCTGTATTGATATTTATGAGATAAATACCCGGATTTAGATGCCCAACATAAATAGACTGACCATAAGAATAGTTGCTTAATTCACCAACTTTAATCCCCGAAATATTGAAAACTTCGATGTTAACCCTTTCTGCATTTTTAATATTAATAAAGTTGCTTGCTGGATTAGGGTAAATCGCATACTCTTTGTCGGAAGAACTATTTGTAACAATTGATGTAGGCTCATCGTCTCGAACAGATACAGGAATGGTAGTTTGTCCCATCTTTCCGTTTGTCTGACATTTTATAATAATTCCTATATCGCCAACCGATTTAAGTTCAAATGTTATTTTGCCATCAACTATTTCGGCATCGGCAATAGTCATGTCATGACCACCAAATATCATGTAAATAAATGCAGCATCAGGATTGTTAGGGTCGGTAAATAGCCCTTCTAAATCGTAAGTAAAACTATCGCCCGGTTTCCCAACAACATTTTCAATAGTATTGTTGGCGACAATAGCATCAACACCTCCAACTTCGATATTTATTTTATATTCCCGGAAAATGCCAGTGAGAAATGTTTCCCAAATATAGGTTGTGCCTCCACGTCCAACAATCGAATCAACTATAACACTATCAACCTCAATAACAGCCAAAGGGTCATTCGGGTCTTCCCATTTAGCTGTAATGGTTACCATTCCTGCGTTGTGGGGCGAGAGTAAACCATTTTCTGAGATAGTTGCTAACGATTCATCGCTGCTCTCCCATGTTATTTTATGGTTAGCAGGCATATCGGGGTATCGTTTTCGCCCCATATTGACTACATAGCTTTCAAACTGAAAATCTTCACCTGTATAACATACTAAATTTGCAGCAACAGGAAAACCTCCCGGGTGCGGTGGTTGGTTGCCAACTATGGTATGCACAACGCCTTGTATGCTTGCATCTGGTTTTACATCTGCAATACCGCTTATTTCGGTTGAGTTTTCGCCCAACCATCCTGCATTTTGGGCTACGCCATTGTAAACTTTAATCCAATGAATTTTATCTAAATCAACATGATTGCCATCTGCATCAATTGCCCAATGTATATCGAAAGCATCGCCACCACAACCTTCCAGAACATCCAATGTATAGGGATTGTCGGGAGTTAAAAACCAATCTTCAATATGTTTATTATTAATTATTGATTTATTATCGGCATAACCATAATCAAAAGAGTGGTTTACCCACAAGCCGTCTTTAACACTTTGTGTTGACTTATGCTTTAAGAGTGTGCCATATAAAGTGTAACTTTCCTGATTGATATTCGGAAAGCTATCGGCAGATGGGTAATGCTCCTGTGTGTGAAATTCTTTCATATAGCGAACTATGCCTTCATTACCGTCATTATCAACCCAAGGAACATCGTATTTGCCATTAGGGTTGGTATATGTTATCGAATAGTTATATTTGGTAGTAGAAAGATGGTGGTCGCTACCCATAAGCTCGTACCAAGTGTCGTCTGGCAAACCATTTTCGTTTTCATCTTTCATAACCTGCACTATGCCTGGTTCTGAGCTTCCTAGAAATGCATTCCCAAACACGATAAAGTCAACGCCATAGGGATTATCGGGGTCGTTTTCAATTGGCTCATCAAAGCCAACAATAATATATCCACCCCAAAAACCAAGCGATACCATTCGCCCATTTTGTTCTGGAGAGCCCTTTATGCTTTCTGCATTCCAAGGTAACCCAGGGCTTATATTAATAAATTGTCCCGGAGCAGGTGTATATTCTATAATTTCTGAAATATACTGAGCCTTTGCTGTAAAAACAGCAAAGGCTAGTATCATAAATAATATTATCTGTTTCATGGCTCAATTATTAAAATGACCTTACACAACGAACGTTGGTTTTATATTCTATTTCGTCATAATATGGATTCGCTTCACCACCATTATTAAGCTTCCCAAATCCTCTTCTTACAAGGTTTTTATCTGAACTTTTGCTATACTCATAACCAGGTTGTGTAGTAGATTGTCCAGCTCCAAGATTATTGTCTACCAGTTTATCTAAGTAAAGCACATCCGCAAACCAGTATAAATCAATGTAGTCATCACTTTTCCAGGGAATGCCAAGCTTATCAATCATACCTTGATTGTTAAAAGCATTTCCTAATATTTCTGCTTCTGCTATTGTAGGTAATCTCCAATCAGTAAATTCTTTTCCTGCCTCATCAAAACGACTAGGGTCAGAACAAAGACGAAGAGCATCGTAGTAGTATACCATCGTTTCAGGGTCACTTCCATCATAAGCCTGGTCAGTTAATGCAATTGCTAAACCGTGTGTACCTTCGTCATTTACATAAAATACTACACCTCCTTGAGCAGAATCACCAACCGCATAGTTTCTATGTTGTTGCGCAGGAATTTTTGCAAAACCTCCGTTGCTTAAATAAATTGTGTCGTTTGAAACAGATAAGGTTTGNAATTCATTTTTATTGTTCCATCTTGCAGTATCGGTTTCTGTAATTGCCGAAGCTACAGAAGCATCAAAAACAGGGTCGGTTTCGTTAATGCCACCAGTAACTGTTTCGGCAGTTTTGGCATGTAAAGCGTAGGGAACACTAAGCAATTGACTAGTGCCCTCAACATCGTATGTACCATCATTATCAACATCGGATTCGGTTTTAATAAAGAATTTACCATCAGACCAGTCAATGGCATCCCATCCTGGTTGTCCGCCAAAATCAACACTTACCAAACCATTACTATTTGGTGTTGGAGTAAGGGTTTCTGAATATTCTTCACTTGCCGAGGTGACATCATCACCTTTTAGTATGCTTAGTTTCATGCCTACCTGTGTAGTTACAAGTGTTCCGCTTGCATCGCGTATTACGGCTTGATAACTCATTTTTTCGGGTGATTGGGCAAACACATTTGCAGTTACTATTACTGCTGCTAAAATTGTATATATCCTTTTCATTTTTATTTCTACTGTTTAATAATTTTAAANACTTTGATTGATTGATTCTGGTTAATGATTCTCACAAAATAGGTTGACGGTACATAATTGCTCATGTCAATTTGACTTTCTGTACCCTCTATTTTTCCACTTTGTAAGAGTTTTCCCTGAATGTTGTAAAGTTGATAGCTCAAACTTTCTAATTTTTNACTTTCTAATTTTAATTTTAAATAATTAATAACTGGGTTAGGATATGCCAAAACAGAAAGGTTAATACCAGTTTCTTCGATTCCCGTTGTCACATAAATTTCGTAGGCTTGCTGCACGCCTTGCGTTACAGTGCCATTGGTTGCTGTATTGGAGCTGTAGACAATCTGTCCAACGGAGTAGCTTACCGAGCCTTTGTTGCTCGAAGCGTCACCACCTGATGTAGGGATAGCTTCCTGGGCATATATTCCAGAAATTGTAATCCCCAATAGGATTATAAGTGATAATATTAATTTCATTTGTGTGAAATTTTTAATGCGAAAAGAACATCTATGAGCATACTACGCCCATAGATGTTTTATTTTGCCTAATTAGTTTTTTATAAAAGTTGTTGATACAGTACGACCTCCATTTTCACAATGAATTATATACATTCCGGGGTGTAAATCACTAACAGGAACGTCAACCGAAGAAGCTGTTGCTTTTAGCTTTTTAGCAATACTGCCTTCTTTGCTAAGAATGCTGATATTACTACCTGTTTCGGTTTGTACTGTCAGAACGCTACTTGCAGGATTTGGAGAAACTTCTATTTTCAACTTCTGAACATCTGCTTTTGATGAAGGATAGCCTGGAGTTGGAAAAGTAGTATGATTAGTTTCGGTTTGCTTAGTTCCGGTACAACCAACACTAATTTCATCTACGCAAAGATACATCGGTGTATTGGGGCCGTATTGCCCTGCGTCGCTGGTTGTAAGTTCAAAAGCTAAAGAATCAACAGTTCCCAAACTTTGTAGGTTTACCCATTTCCAGTCATCTACTACATAGGCAGTAGAGCCTGTATAATCAGCAAGATAATACGCTACTGTATCAGTTTGTGTTCCTCCCGAAAATCCTCTGATTGTTACATAATAATAATCCCCGTATTCAAAGGCATCTGCGAAACCATCCCCACATTTAATAGATTTGTAGGTGTAAGCGTTTAAAGTAAGGTAAAGTCCATATATAGAATCGCTCTGACTTAGTTTAACACCACAATGTCTATTGGGAAAATAGATAGAGTTATAACCATCATACATAACGGCATACATGTCAGCTTTTCTGTTTTGTGCTCCATCTTTAGGTAGTGCGGCAAACTGACTATGGAAGTTAGTACAACTAGTGCTACATGCTGTGTCGCAATCAAAAGCCCGTGTATTACTTATTGTAAATCCATCCCAATAGGGCATACTGCTCCAAGTAGTATCGGCATAATGCATAAAAGTCATACACTCATCTGTAAAATTCCACAATCCCCTATTAGCAGCTATTTGGTCGTTGTATTCATAAGTGTGATTCCACACTTTTGCATAGGTGTATTTAGTTATTAAAGAATCCTTGTCAATATCAAAATGAACAGTATAACAATCATCACAGCTACGTGATGTTTTTGAGGAGTTGCGAGAAATCGCAGGGGCAGATTTTTTACTTACTGTTGACACAGTGTTTTTGTTACTTTGTAATGCTTGAATAGCATATACATTTTCTGGCCTTTGCGCTAAAAGGCTCATCGTGCAACATAAAAATATTGCAACTAATAAGTACATTTGTTTCATAATGCAATTTTTAAATTTTAATTATTGTGTTATTACTATTTTAGGACGGCAGATAGTTTTGGCGAACGCTGCCGTTCTTCTTTAATTTGATTTAAACATTTTATACATAAACAATCGTTGTAATTCTTTTTAATATATTGATAATCCTCAGCTGAAAGTATTACCGTATTGCAATTACATTCCAGTATGTTATCACTTCGACACTTAAAACTTGTATTACATCGTGGACATATTTTTTCCATATCATATAGAGCTTGTTTTTAATATTGGGAATTTGTATTGAGCAAATTCAAAAACACCAAACAAAATGCTGCTATAAACCATATCTCCAAGAAGCGTATTCTTTAAGAAAGGTAATCCGGCAGCATAGCACGTTATTAGTCCCGATAAGGTGTTTGGGTACATTGTTCCCGAAGCCCAAACTCCAAAGTTTGAAATTATAAAGAACAATATTGATGCTGATAAAGAGGCTACAAGGATATTTTGAGGCTTAGTTCGTTTAAGAAGAAAGAAACCAAGCACACCAATGATAATGAAAGCCAAGTATGTCCAATAAAATCCTTGATAGAAAAAGGTGAAACCATCGAAATACTGAGCGTAAATGGTATTGTTTATTACCACATCACTAAGCCACATTGATAAAACCGGGATGATAGAAGCAATATATTTTTTTGAAAAGTAGGCTGAACCAAACAGAGCCATTGCACCTATGGGTGCAAAATTTGGAGGGTGAGGAACTATTCGACTAAATGCCGCAAATAGTACTAACAGGGAAAGAACCCCAAAACGAATGTCAATTTTTTGTTTTTTCATCGTTACTGCAATTTTAATTAAACAACTATATTGTTTGATTTTGCAGCTTACGATGGATGAAAAATACCAAGAAAACATCGTACTGATTAGCTACCTATTCACCGTAGGCTACAAAATNTAATGTTTACTGGCAGGTCTTCTGACTTATCTCACTTTAGAAACCTTCTCGTCCCTTTTAAATTGAGACAATGGTTAAATATCTAAAGCTGTATTGAGAATTACAGCAGCGGGAACTGTTTCCGATTTTCACGGAATTCCCTTTTAATTTCGGTTTCAATTTAAACTATTTATAAACTGAAACTTGAAAACCAATAAGGATACAAACTTAATTGATAAAAATTAATTATCACCCAAAAAGCATAAAAAATAGTTATAAACAACCTTCATATCAAATAAACTTGGAGCTCATAGCATTTATTATACTATAGCTGTTGATAACCCTTTTTTACTAACAGCCTCAAATTAATCACCAATTTATTTTTGAATAATTTGAATTATTTTTTTGTGTGATACTTTACTATATTTTACTACTAAAAGTATATTAAAATGTATGTTAGGAAGTTTTCATACATAAGCACATTGCATGTTTAAATAACTATATATCTGATAGTTGCGTGGATTGTAAAAAGTAAGGTGTTATGTTTTATATACATTGTGTGTGCCTTGAATGGTAAATATAAACAAATTCTCACATTTTATTGTGTGAGAAAGTCCAGAGAGTGTAAGTCTCTTATGTACTTGGGTAACCCTTCGGCAAA
>JGI24710J26742_10005226_pt1 | contig 10318 bp, 9 predicted proteins | sample BioPla2DNA2_FD_26742 | JGI IMG/M metagenome (IMG submission 26742) | reverse complement strand
GGAACCTGGTTTAGCGAGAACCATACCTCTTTTGATCTCATCTTTGTCAACACCGCGAAGAAGTAGACCTACGTTGTCTCCGGCCTCACCCGTGTCAAGAATCTTACGGAACATCTCAACACCAGTACAAACAGTCTTACGTTTTTCGACACCGAGACCAATCATTTCAAGCTCGTCGCCTGTGTGGACAACGCCTGTTTCAATACGACCGGTTGCTACAGTACCGCGACCAGTGATCGAGAATACATCTTCAACCGGCAAAAGGAAAGGCTTCTCGTTTTCGCGGAGAGGCAGCGGAATATACTCATCTACCGCATCCATAAGTTCCATAACCTTATCTTCCCATTTTGCCTCACCGTTCAGGGCACCAAGAGCCGAACCGCGGATAACAGGCGCATCATCGCCATCAAATTCATAGAATGACAGAAGATCCCTGACTTCCATTTCAACAAGGTCCAAAAGTTCTTCATCATCAACAAGGTCAACCTTGTTCATGAAGACCAATACTTTGGGTACGTTAACCTGGTGAGCAAGAAGGATATGCTCGCGAGTTTGGGGCATAGGGCCATCAGTTGCCGAAACTACAAGAATAGCGCCGTCCATCTGAGCGGCACCGGTTACCATGTTCTTGATATAGTCGGCGTGACCGGGGCAGTCAACATGCGCATAATGCCTCTTGGCTGTTTCATATTCGACGTGGGAGGTATTGATAGTGATACCCCTCTCTTTCTCTTCAGGAGCGTTGTCGATAGAATCGAAATCCCTGACCTCGGAAAGACCTCTCTTGGCCAACACCTTGGTGATCGCTGCCGTAAGGGTGGTCTTACCATGATCTACGTGACCGATTGTACCAACGTTAACATGCGGTTTCGACCTTTCAAATTTTTCTTTTGCCATAACTAAAAGCTTGTTAAAATTAATTATCTGTTTTTATCGTTGTTTCTCATTTCATTACACAAAACAAACCAAATCTTTTGATAGTTGAACCATCAAAAGATCAACTGCTCTTTCATTAGAGCCGGAGAGGGGAATTGAACCCCTGACCCCTTCCTTACCAAGGAAGTGCTCTACCCCTGAGCTACTCTGGCATAATTAGAGCGGGAGACGGAGTTCGAATCCGCGACCCTTAGCTTGGAAGGCTAATGCTCTACCAACTGAGCTACTCCCGCAAACTGTCATAAAAGACCAACTCTCAACGTCCTATGCTTCCAAGAAGCTGTGGGGAGAGGAGGATTCGAACCTCCGAAGGCATTAGCCAACAGATTTACAGTCTGCCCCAGTTGACCGCTTTGGTATCTCCCCAACTACTTAACAGAGTTAATCTCTTAAGATACACAACATTTCACCTCTTTCAAGAGCCGATGAAGGGATTCGAACCCCCGACCTGCAGATTACAAATCAGCTGCTCTGGCCAACTGAGCTACATCGGCAATTTCAAGAACACCCATTTTTCGAGAGGTATAACATACCCCCTCAAAAAACGGTTTGCAAATGTAGAAATTAATTTTCTATTTCTCAAAAATATTTTTTGTTATTTTTACCAGGAAAAATTCTAAACTCCCCTCATCTTTTCCTTATGCTTAGTAATTTGTTTTTTAAGGGCATCTATAGCTTCGTCGGTAGCCTCTTCAAACGATTTGCCCTGTTTTCTGGCGAACAAGATACCGCCCGGTAATTCTACCTTGATCTCACTTGCTTTGTTTTCACCATCCTGGCCTTTGTCAAGTCGGAGATTTACCTCCACACTTAGAATATCTTCACTGAACAGACTTAACTTTGACACTTTTTGATTGACAAAACTGAGCAATTTCTTGTCGGCATCAAAACGAAGCGAGTGTATTTGAATATTCATAACGACCTCCTCTTTTTTTATATTAAACACTATGCCCTTGGATGGGCCTTATCGTAAACTTTTTTTAATTTCTCGAACGTGTTGTGCGTATATATCTGGGTGGCCGAGAGACTGGCATGGCCCAGAAACTCTTTTACCGAGTTGAGCGAAGCACCGGAATTCAACATATGGGTCGCAAAGGTATGACGTAACACGTGAGGACTTTTCTTTTCAATTGTTGTTACCGAAGATAGAAATTTTTTTACACAACTATACACAAATTTATCATATAACTTGTTCCCTTTATCTGTAACAAAAAACCAGTCTCCCTCAATCTTTCCAAAGGTCTCATCCCTTAATTTCAGGTAATCTTTCAATCTCGAGATAAATTCCGGAACCAACGGGATTATCCGCTGTTTGTTTCTTTTTCCCGTAACTTTTACGGATTGACTGTCGAGATCAACCGCTCCATCCGTAAGATTGATTAACTCTGCCCTCCTCATTCCGGTAAAATATAGCATTTCAATTATTGTGAAATCCCTTAAACTACCAAAATCATTGTGCTGGGGAAATCTATCCAGAGATTTGTTCAATAACTGCTCATCAACAAACACGGGAACCCTCTTTTTCTTTTTGGGGAGCGAAACTGTCTCGACCGGGTTCTTTTCACATATACCTTTTCTCATCAAAAACCTGAAATAGCTCCTAAGCGCGGATATTTTTCTGTGAATTGATGTCGGGGATATCCCTTTTTCCATCATCTCAACCACCCATGCCCTAATATTGGCCGAAGAAATTTCATATAACTCCGGAATGCCGCCCTCTGCCTCCATAAAGGCATAAAACTGGTTCAAGTCGTTACGATACGAATTAATTGTACGTATGGAATACCTCTTCTCCAAAAGAAGATATTGGGAAAACGGCTCAATATAATCCATAACAACACTGATCTTTTACTGGCAGTAAAATCGACTATCCAAAACAAAAATAGGGAATAATAAAAGATGAGTCGCTTTTTTTTTGAAAAAAGCATTGACCAACTGAAATTATATCGACTAAATCCTCAATAAAACAGTTGTTTCCCGGGAAACCAACAAAAGTTAGTCCTCTTTTTCCTGCAATTTTTGTACATAAATCGCTTTTTTCAACTCCTCGCGCTTCTTGACCGAAGGTTTTACAAAAGCCTGGCGTGAACGCAATTCACGCATAACACCGGTTTTTTCGAATTTCCTCTTGAACTTTTTTAAAGCCCTTTCAATGTTTTCGCCCTCTTTTAATGGTACAATAATCATAATTATAATTTCTGTTTTATCGAGGCGCAAAGGTAGAAATAGAATTAATCATTACAAATTTTTACTTTCAATATTTATATCCAGGTGACCAATTTTTAAAAATTGCCGCAGACGAACATAATTACATCTAATCATTTGAAATCTAGATAGTGCGCGACAATATTGCCAGTCTCTTCCGAGACTATTTTATTTTCCACCAGTTCCCCGATCGATCCTATTTTACCTACAACCTCCCTATATTTCAACAATGAGTTTACATCTTTGCTGTCAAGATATGGCAATCTCACCAAATCATGGTAAGTCGCGTTATTGACGTCAATTCTGACAATAAGGGAGGTATCTACCTTTAACCTACCGCTCACAATCCTGAAAATATCCTCGTTCAAACCGTACACTTCCCTCAGTTGTTCAACAGAATAAAACCCACCCAGTAGTTTCCTGAATTTTATTATCCTTCCGGAAAGAACGGGACCCAACCCGGGCAAAGCCTCCAGTTCGGCTGAATCACAACTGTTCAATTCCGTGATACGGTAATCTCTCCTATCCTGAAGCGGTTTTTTTTCATAATATTCCACAACCGTATTGTTCCTGTTTTCAACATAAAGAGTATCCGTTAAAATATTCTCGATATCAAACCTCACAACATTGTCCGGAACAATAAATCTCGCGACAATAAAAACAACTATCAACATTACCAGGATAAAAGAAGATCTTCTTTCATTGCTGGTATAGCCAAAAAGAGTGAGAAAAGTTTTTTTTAATCCCTTCATTCCTCTATAAGTTTAGTTTTTATCTCATCATATTACGGCAACCAATGCGGTTGCGGTGCCAATTATTGTTTTGTCTTGCGCAATCAGGCGAAAGAGGATATAAATATACAAAATAGATGGCATATCCAACCATTTGATAAAGACTGTTCGGAGCGACTAAAAAACATATCGATTTGTTCGGGAAAACCGCCGATCTTATTAGATGTCAGAATGGATATCCAATAGCAATAACGAAGGTAACATCATTCTTAAAATTATAGGGACGGGAGGAGGTTATAATCCATTTTGACCCGTCAACTATAGCCGGATCGCGCAACTTTACCCCCATATCGGTTCGAATCATCACAAAGTTCATATCAAACCTCAAACCGATACCGCTCCCGACCGCGATATCATCATAGAATTTGTCCAATTTGAATTGAGAGCCCTGTCGGGATTCGTCAGAATAAATCGACCATATATTTCCCGCATCCAAAAAAAGAGCGCCTTCAAGTATCCAAAAAAGTTTATACCTGTATTCAGCGTTGGCCTCAATTTTTATATCTCCTGTCTGGTTCAAAAACCCCGACTCGTTGGAAAGATATGATCCCGGGCCCAAAGTTCTTGCCTGCCACGCCCTTATACCATTGGCACCCCCTCCGAAATATTGTTTTTCAAAGGGCATCGCATTGGAGTTTCCGTATGGAACGCCGGCTCCGAAAAAAAGGCGATATGCCATTGAACTCACATCGTCAAAGCGTATGTTATATCGCAAATCCACGTCTGCTTTAACATACTGGGCAAATGGCTGTCCAAAAACATTGAATTTCTCGCCTTCTCTTTTCAACCCAAGCTTATCGCCGAAAGTGGCCAACAAATTTCCAGAGGTCTCAAGATTAAACCTGACAAACAGATAGTCGTTTGATCTCTTCACGGACTGGTTGGTGAAAACGTACGAAAACGCCCCACCCAGTATGACAACATCTGTATATGCCGATGCCAGGTAAGGCGACCGCTCTATTCTCGACTTAAAAGCCGAATCTATCCTAAGCACGTTGATAACGTTTAATTGCAGGGGACTTAGTTTATATGTCGAATAAGGCTTCTTTGTCCAGTCATATCCAAAGGACGCGTTTCCCATGGTACGGCTATACAATGGCATGTTCTGAAAATTATAGGCCCCCGAAAACGATGTTGATGGGTTGAATTTCTGGACAATGTTCTTCTTTGAGGGATAGGTCATAATAAACTTTGGCCATTTCAAACTGGTTTCAACGCCATATTCCTGCGTGTTTTTCATGGCTTCTTGTTGGGTAATCACCTCGTAAGAACCTTTTAATGTCAGGTAAAACTGTTCCGCGCCACGGAACAAGTTATTGTTTTGGTATGTCAAGCTGAGTCCCCCGCCCAGGTCGCCCGCAGTATTTGTTCCCTCCAGTTCAACCTTGTAAGACTGTTTGTTATTCAAGGTAAGTTGGATCACACAATCAAGTTCCATTGGTTCGTTGCCGTTTTCGTTCGGACTACTGACTTCATTGAAAAAAATATTAACCAACCTGTAGATTCTCAAGGCCAGAAGGTGCGATTCGGTCTGTTCCGTATTGGTAACACTGTAAGACATGTTGGGTCTTATATACAAAGTTTGCAGTATAAGATCATATTTGACCTCCGGTTTCTTATCCTTAGGAACAATAAAGTAAACTCCTTGGTAGTAAACAGTATCCAGACCTCTTGAGTAATTTTCACCGTTTTCAAGAAAATTCTTTAGCACAAACTCCGGGTAGACATAAATATTTCTTATTAAATATTGGCTGTGGTTAGTCAGAACAATGTTATTGCTCGAGTCCAGTCTGGCTGCCCCTCTTACTTCATAAACCAGCGAGACTTCTCTGTTTCCGGCAGTGCTGTCGATCCTAAAAAAAATATTATCTTCGGAGAAAGCATAAAAACCCTGGTCTCTCACAACCCTTGTAAATCTTGTCCTTTCATTTTTCAACAGCTCTTCATCATAAGGCTGACCTGTTTCTATCAAAGAGTTTACAGAGTCAAAATTGAAAAGTTTATAGATAACAGAATCCTGAAAGTCATAATATATGTTCTTTATTGTATATGGTTCCTTTAGGTCGATCTTATAAAAAACCTTTGATTCCCCGGATTCGGTGCGGACTGTATCACTGACCTCGCTATCAAAATAACCTTTTGAGGCCATAAAAGATTTTATTTGCCTAACAGACTGATCCGTGGAGAATTCGTCATAAACAACCGGCTCTTCCCCGATCTCCCTCAGCCATTCATGAAGCCTATTGTCTTTTTCAATATTTGACAAATTATAAAGGCCCAGATGAAATCTAGCACCGAAAATTCTCTTGTTCGGTTTCTGTCTGATATAGGATTCTATTTCGGACTTGGTAATTCCATCCTTTTTATTCAAAACCACATGTGACCTGCTAAGCAAAGACTCATCCTCCCCAACATATTTGGTCGGATTGCACGACATTGAAACAAAAGCGATAACCGCGAAAAAAACTGACAGCCCAACAAGATTTTTATTTAAGAGATATTTTTTCAAATTTTGCGCTAATGAATTCCGCAAATATATCAATAATAATCCTTTTGATGTAGATAATAACGGTGATATGCTGAGCAAAAACAAGACAAACTATATAATATCTCTTCAGAAAAAAAAATCGAGGGAAAAGGAGAAACTATATATTGTTGAAGGGGATAAAATAGTTATGGAATACATTTCCGCCGGAGTGCCGATAAAAATTCTCGCGGCAAATCCTGTTTTCATCAACTCATTGAAGTATCCCGAAAAAGAGAGCATTGAAGAGATTGTTCCAACCTCTTATGAGGAGTTGAAAAAAATAAGCTCCCTTAAAACACCGCATAACGCTCTGGCGGTTGTAAAAATGCCCGATAATATCCCATTAAACAATTTTTCCGGATCTCTTTGCGTCGCTTTGGATTATATCCAGGACCCAGGAAATATGGGCACCATAATAAGAGCTGCCGCATGGTTTGGAATAAAACAGATAATATGTTCCGCGAATTGTGTTGATGTGTTCAACCCCAAGAGTGTTCAGGCAAGCATGGGCGCTATCCTGAAGGTCAACATATTTTATGGTAACCTGGAAAAAATGTTGGATCTCGCTAACAGGCAAAAAGTTCCTGTTTATGGCGCCACTCTCGATGGTGATTCCATATATGATACAATTCTAAGCAGGGAGGGCATCATACTCTTAGGCAACGAATCTAGGGGCATCTCAAAAAACATATCAAAATATGTGACCCAAAAGATAACGATCCCTTTTTTTGGCGAAACAAATTCGTTTGGAATAGAATCTTTGAACGTGGGCATGGCGGCCTCGGTTATTTTTTCGGAGTTTTCGAGGCGATAAACCAAGGTTAACGGCTAAAGTTGCTTTATTCGAAATGAAACGAGAGAATCCAGATTCTCGATTTGACCGTCTCCAGCGCGTTGCGGTACTGTTGATATCCCGGAGGTGAATCGTTTATTATCAAATTTGCCAGACCATTGGACATTTTCAATTCAACGCCCAGCTTAAAATAGGTCAGATAAAAATCGATGCCCCCACCAGCCTCATAATAGAGATCAGGCCGCTTCATCCTTATATATACCGGTTTCTCTTCGTTGAACTCTTTTTTGCCGGACAGATCATAACGATAATTCAATCCGCCAATAATGTAAGGTCTGACATTGTTCAGCCTATCGCCCTTAAACTTCAGTGAGAGCGGGAATTCCAGAAAAGAGGACTCCAAACGTTGATCTCTTCCATAACTTGACCGGTTCTTGTAATACTTAATTGTTCTCTGGCCGAAAGATACCCCCGGCAAAAATCGAAGATTCATATATTTGTTTAATCGAAGATCTGTAATGATCTGAATATTGATCCCGGGAAAAAGGTGGCTTACATCGGGATACAATGAATCTACGGAAAAGTATGATTGAGATGGTATTATATCAAAATCCATTGTGTTGGCCCCCAGACTGAAACCGAAATGTATCAACCTATCATCATACCATGACCGGTTCATTGGCTTCTGTTTTTGACCATATAACTCCACTTTTGGAAAGATCAGAAACAGCAACAGAAATATCGAAGAAAACGCTCTTTTCAACTTATTGTACTTAAACCTTAAATATAGTAAACCATTTTATTCGCGTAAATATTGTGCCAACCATTTAATTTCCCTTAACCCCGGTATAAACCGACACTATCCCGAAAGTAAGAGGTTTTTGGGCAACATCGGAATAACCCGTTCTTGTCAAAACCCTTAAAAAATCGTTGCCTTCGGGGAACTCCATCACCGACCTTGGAAGATAACTGTAGGCATCTTTGTCTTTTGAGACTACCCTTCCCACCAAAGGCAATATTTTTATAAAATAGAACCTGTAAATATGACTTAGCACAGGAACAGAGGGTTTGGAAAACTCCAGTATAAGCACTTTACCTCCGATCTTCAGGACACGGTTCATTTCCAATAGACCGCGTTCCAGATCATCAAAATTTCTTACCCCGAAGGCCGATATAACAATATCGAAACTATTTGTTTCAAAAGGTATATCTTCAGATGCGGCCAAAAAAAGCTCTATTTTATCTTGCACCCCTTTTTTAAGGAGCTTAAACCGTCCGATTTCCAACATTTTGTCGGACACATCAATGCCTTTAATACTTGAAGGGTTGTATTTGCTCGCCTCAATCGCGAGATCCGCGGTTCCCGTGGCCACGTCCAAAATCACCGATCCCGGAATTCTGGAGGAGATCATTCCCATTGCTTTCTTTCTCCAGATTTTATCGACCCCAAAAGAGGTAAGATGGTTCAGAAAATCATACCTGAACGCGATCGAATCAAACATTTTTTTAATGTTTCCTTCCTTATCTGAGGTACTACTGTTCATAAGCATATTCAGGGGACAAAAATAAGATAAGTTGAGTTATTTTGACCTTTTCACTATCTATTGTTTTCACCTGATTGGATGAACTCTAAAGGATACAGCACAACTAAATAGCATTAACCTATCAATATTCACGGTTTATATGCTAAAAATTATTGCTTATAGCCGCATATATATAACCAACAATTATTATAACAATACTAAAAAATTTTTATTATAGAAATTTATATGATTTAACATTTTTATACCTTAAATTTATACAATTTTTGACAGTCAGAATTTTTGTCGTTATGTTTTTGTTTGAAAACTATAACCAACTATTTACTAACCTATTAATTTATAAGTATTTATGAAAAAACAAATCACAAGAAGAGGTTTCTTGGGTGGTGCCGCGGCCATAGCCGCTGTTTCCGCTATTCCCTTCAGTTCATGCGCTTCCGTGGATGACTACGCTGAAAAAAACGCATTAAAAACTCCGGATGGCAAACCTAATTCAAAATTTAACGGTGTCCAGATAGGTGCTATTACTTACAGTTTCAGAAGCATGGTAAGCAACTGGGATGAGGTGATCAATGCTTGTGTCGCGGCCGGTTTGAGCTCCATTGAACTCTTTCATGTTTATGAAACCGAATTGGGAGCACCCGTTAACCCTGTTGTAAGGCAGAGAGGCGACCAAACCCCACTTACACCTGAAGAGGAGGCTGCTAGGGCTAAATATGAAGCAGATCTTGACGCTTTCAGAAAAGACCCCGCCACGATGGACAAATGGGCCGCTATGGGCAAGAAATTCAACGATGCCGGCATCGATATCCACCTCTTCAAGTGGACAGCCGGCAATACCGATGAACAGCTCGATTACTCTTTCGCCGCCGCTAAAGCTATGGGGGCAAAGGGTATCTGCACGGAAATCAGTGAAGATGCATGTAAACTTTTAGGCCCTGCCGCGGAACGCAACGGAATGTACGCGGTGTTCCACCAACACGCGCAATTCTCGCAAATGGGCACTGATGAGATTGACAGACTGCTCGCCATCTCTCCGGCCAACAGATTGAACTGGGACTGCGGACACTATTACGGATATGGCTGGGAAAATTCCACAAAGCTTGATCTCATACAATTCCTAGACAGATATGTGGATAAGATCTTTACCATCCACCTAAAAGACAAAACATCCTCGACAAACGAGACTGCTCCGGGCGCTAACCAGGTATGGGGCCAGGGAGAAACTCCGCTAAGACCATTCCTGCAGCACATCCGCGACAATTATCCCCACCTGTATCTTGACATTGAGCTTGAATACCAGATAGCCCCCTGGTCAGATGCGGTGAAAGAGACAGCTAAATGTATCCGTTACGCGAGAGAAATACTCATCTAGCCTAACGACTCTTATTTCAACCCTTTAATTGGGGCATATTATATTGCCTATAACCAACTCTACTTAGAAAAATAGAGTCCAAAACATTATGTATTATCCATAATCTTGGAAAATTGCATCTGATATTTAAAACTCTAAAAAACGTTACAG
>JGI24710J26742_10005225_pt1 | contig 10318 bp, 7 predicted proteins | sample BioPla2DNA2_FD_26742 | JGI IMG/M metagenome (IMG submission 26742) | reverse complement strand
AAATTAAAAGTATGAGGATTTCACATTGACCTTCAAAGCAAGTAAACCAATAAAATAACAGGATGAAGAGATCATTGCCAACTTTTACTTGACACAAACGTGCAAATAAATAATATGGCTATTTACATACTGATATGTTATAATAAAATTGTGGCAATTCTTAAAAAACACATGACTTACTTTTTTTGCATTAAAAAATTAGTGTATCTTGTTCTTTGAAAACCTGTTGCAGAAAACTTCTAACTGAAGACTGCATGCAGGATAGTTTATGCATGGTCAATATCGGTTTTGTATCCCGGTTAATCCTGAGTATTTTATTTTTGCCTGAGTAATATACATGGAAATATGAAACTTACTTCAACATAGGAAGCACGGTAAAAATTTATAGCCTGATTATATGTTAGTTGAAAGTTCACATGGGATATATATATCTTAGGGATATTTTAATCAACTTTTTATAGATAAAGTAATAGAATGTTTATGTTATAGGTGGAGGCCGGGAATGTAAGCAAAAATCAAAGGACATTCAAAAAAGGGGGAATGAGCATGGAAAAGCAAGATTTATCAAGTATTATACGCAGGGATAGAGAGGAACATAAGAGTAAGAAATTCGAGGGTACTTTCCTTGAATACCTTAATATTGTTAAAGAAGATCCTGAGATACCGATGCTTGCTCATCAAAGAATGTATAAGCTCATCACGGAACCGGGCGTTAGAGTAATTGAAACAGATGAGAATCCTAGGCTTAGAAGGATATATGGAAATGATATAATAAAAAAATACAAGTTTTTCGACGAGGAATTTTTTGGAATTGACAAAACAATAATGAAAATAGTCAGGTATTTTCATTCGGCTGCCATGGCAGGAGAAGAAGCAAGACAAGTGCTCTATCTGGTGGGGCCGGTTGGTGCCGGTAAGTCATCATTAATGGAAGCCTTGAAACGTGCCCTTGAGATGAGTCCGCCCATATATGCACTAAAGGGATGCCCTATGAGAGAAGAACCTTTGCACCTCGTTCCAAAACACTTAAGAAAAGAATTTGAGGATGTGCTAAATGTTAGGATAGAGGGAGACTTGTGTCCCGTATGCCGTTATAGACTGAAAAATGAGTTTAGTGGCGAATATGAAAAGTTTCCGGTAATGAGCGTTGACTTTTCCATAAGGTCACGAAAGGGTATCGGTGTTGTTCCACCGGTAGATCCGAATAATCAGGATACTTCGGTTCTTATTGGAAGTGTTGATATTTCCAAAATAGACTTATACCCCGAAGATGACCCAAGGGTATTGTCCTTAAATGGTGCATTCAATGTAGGAAACCGTGGTATTGTGGAATTTATTGAGGTATTTAAAAACGAGACGGAATATTTGCATACGATGATTACCGCAACTCAGGAAAAGTCAATTCCATCTCCCGGTAAAGGTTCAATGATTTATTTCGATGGAATTATTCTTGCACACTCCAATGAAGCAGAGTGGAACAAGTTTAAATCTGACCATACCAATGAAGCTATACTTGATAGAATCGTAAAGATAGAGGTTCCCTATTGTCTTGAGCTTAATGAGGAGATTAAGATATATGAAAAGATATTAAAGAAGAGCAAGTTCAATGCCCATATAGCACCCCATACCATCGAAATTGCTTCCATGTTTGCTATATTGACAAGACTTGCACCCTTAAACAAGGTTGACCCTATCACCAAGCTTAAAATTTACAACGGTGAAGAAGTGATTGAAAAGGGAATGACAAGGAAAATTGATATTTTTGAACTGAGGGAAGAGGCACCAAGAGAGGGAATGACTGGTATTTCCACCAGGTTTATAATGAAGGCCTTAGACACAGCATTGTCGGAATCGGTTCATAACTGTATCAATCCCATTTCGGTTTTAGAAACACTGGTTAAGGCAGTAAAAGAACTGGCCATCGGTGAGGAAGAAAGGGAAAGGTACTTGAGGTTTATTCAGGACACTGTGAGAAAAGAGTACAATAAGATACTGGAAAAAGAAATTACAAAGGCTTTCATCCATAGCTACAGGGAGCAAGCTGAAAGTCTTTTCAACAATTACCTTGACCATGCAGAGGCCTTTGTAAATAAAACAAAAATCAAGGATCGTAATACAGGAGAAGAGCTTGAGGCCGATGAAAAGTTTTTAAGATCCATTGAGGAGCAAATAGGGATTACCGATACTGCCGCGGTAGGATTTCGGGCGGATGTTACGGCATATATGTTTTATGTTTTAAGAAATGGCGGAAAGTTGGACTTTACAAGCTACGAGCCTTTAAAGGAGGCTATTGAGAAGAAGCTTATGGCATCGGTCAAGGATCTTAGCAGGGTTATTACACAGGCCAAGGTCAGAGACAAGGAACAAAGTGAAAAATACGACAGCATGGTAGAAGAGATGAAGAGAAACGGTTACTGCGATAACTGCTGCAATGTTATTTTGAAATATGCTGCAAATAATTTATGGAAGGATTAACCCCTCTTCACGGCATATAGTGAACTTGTTCAGTTAAATTCGAATATTGAGGCTTTATTGGCAGGCTATTCGCCAATTAAGTCTAGAAGATGACCTTCATTGTAAAGAAGGTGAAGTCATGGGACTTAGACATACCAGGGGGTGATTAATATTGGCTATATTTAGAGAGTATGTCAACAGTGGCAAGGATCGTGCAGCAGAGGACAGAAGACGGCATAAGGAGCTGGTGGAAGAATCCATTAAAAAAAATATAGGCAGCATTATTGCAGAGGAAAGTATTATCGGGCAGAGTAAAGATAAAAAGATTAAAATACCCATAAGGGGTATTAAGGAATACCGGTTTATATACGGCAATAATTCCCCTTCAGCCGGTTCTGGTGACGGAAGTGAAAAGCGAGGAGACAGAATAGGCAGCGAAAAAGTAGGGAAAAAGGGAGATGGACGAGCAGGAAATCAGGAAGGTGAAGACATTTATGAAACAGAGATTACGATTGAGGAACTGATCAAGTATCTGTTTGAAGATTTGAACCTTCCGGACATTGATAGAAAAAAGCTGGCGGAGTTGGAATCAATAAAAAGTTATAAAAATCTTGGCTACCAGCGCAAGGGTATACCCCCTAGGCTTGCTAAAAAAAGATCTGTTATTGAAAAGATTAAGAGAAAACAGGCGTACTTGCGTAATCACAGAATCACAGACGATAGTGAGGTATTGGAGAAAAATCAGGAATTTGCTGTTGAAGAGGATATTGAGAAAAAGCGGTTTCCTTTTATGGAGGATGATTTACGCTACAGAAGAGTGAGAGAAGACTATAAAAAGGATTTTAATGCAGTGGTAATTTGCATCATGGATGTTTCCGGTTCTATGGATCAGACAAAAAAATACTTGGCCAGAAGCTTTTACTTTTTGCTGTATCAGTTCATAAGACTCAAATATGCCAGTGTTGATGTTGTTTTTGTTGCACATACCACAACTGCGAAGGAAGTGAACGAAAACGAATTTTTCCATAAAGGGGAATCGGGAGGAACCTATATCAGCAGCGGGTATGAAAAGGCTTTGGAAATAATCGAACAGAGATATAATCCTGCCAGTTGGAATATATATGCTTTTCATTGCAGTGACGGAGATAACTGGTCGGAGGACAACAAAAAGGCACTTGAGCTGGCAGAAAAGCTTTGTGATGTTTGCAATCTATTTGGATATGGAGAGATTACACCGGGCTATTATACTTCAAGCAGCACTATTATGGCTGAATATAAGAAAAATATCAAAAGAAAGAATTTTTCTATTATAACAATGAGCAAAAAGGATGATGTGCTGCCGGGATTGAAAAAGCTCCTTGAAGAAGAATAATTAACTGACCTCGGAGGTGAATATATGACGGAATACAGTATGAAGGAATTGTTGGAATGGAATGAGAAAATAGAGGAAATAGCATGTTCTGAGGGGCTTGACTATTATGAACAGGAGTTTGAGATATGCAGCTATGAGGATATGATTGGCTATGAAACCTATGTAGGCATGCCGTCCCACTATCCTCACTGGAGCTATGGAAAACATTATGAAAGAACGAAAACTCTTCATAGATATAATTTGACAGGTTTGCCCTATGAGATGGTTATTAATTCCGACCCGTGTATAGCCTATCTTATGAAGGACAATACGCTGCTTCTTCAGATACTGACCATTGCCCATGTATATGGACATAACGACTTTTTTAAGAATAACAGGCTTTTTAAGTTGGGGACAAGGGCAAAAGACACGGTGGAAATGTTTAAGAACCATGCAAACAGGATAAGGGAATATGTCCAAGACCCCGGAATAGGATATGCAAAGGTTGAGAAGATACTGAATGCTGCCCATGCGATAAAATTTCAGATTTCACGTAATATTGGAGTGAAGAGACTGACAGAAAAGGAAAAGCGGGAGGCTCTTCTGGAAAGATACAGGAAGCCAAAAAGCGAGTATCCTTTACTGGAGCCGAAAGCAAAGGAGGAGGAACCTCCGCCGGACTTTAAGAAAATTCCTATTGAACCGGAAGAGGATGTTCTTATGTTTATTATGGAATACTCAAAGCTTTCGGATTGGGAGAAGGATATTATAAATATAGTAAGAGAGGAAACCTTGTATTTTCTTCCTCAGATTGAAACTAAAATAATGAATGAGGGATGGGCAAGTTTCTGGCATTATACCATATTAAACAAGCTGGAACTGGATCAAGGGCTTCATATAGAGTTTTTAAAAAGGCATAACCAGGTTTTAAGACCTTATAAGGGACAGATTAATCCTTACTATGTGGGATTTAAAATTTTTCAAGACTTAAAAAATAAACATACCGATGACCCAAATAAAATATTTGAGGTCAGGGAAATTGAAAGGGATCAGTCGTTTATAAGGAAGCATCTCACAAGGGAGCTTTGTGAGGAAATGAATCTTTTTGAGTATATGAAGCTTGGAAACAACTATATTATAACAGAAGTATCCGATGAAGAGGGCTGGAAAAAAGTCAGGGACACAATAGCAAATAGTGTTGGGCTTTCCGGTATACCTGTAGTTAATGTGTTGGAATGGGTGAGAAAGGATAATACTCTTATTTTAGAGCATAGGTATGATGGCAGGGAGATTGAGTTGGCTTATGCCTATGAGACGTTAAAGCATATTGTGGATCTTTGGGATGGAAAGGTCATACTTGCCACTAAATTAGAAAATAAAAGAAAGCTAATTATATGTGATGAGCAAAAGAAGATTGCTTTGATGGACGGTTAGTTAAAAGGGGTCATGTGTCGGATTTGATGCTTGGTCCCTTCTTGCAATCCTATCAAGTATACATAATGCGGCAGTAAAATATCATTATGGACAATTATTTGCACTGGGTATATAATGTATATAATATTAATTGAAAATATTGTTGGGAAACATAATTTGATATACAAGGGGCAGATTCATATTGAATAATTTCAAAGGTCTGAGAAGTTATCCTTTTTATTTTATTGCTTTTTATTTATTTCTGTATATGGGTTTTGCTGTTTTTAGCGTATTCATGCCTGTTTACCTCGACGAACTCGGTTATGACAATTCGGATATTGGAACATTGCTTTCATTAGGCTCGTTTGTAGGATTGTTTGCACAACCGTTATGGGGTATTATTAGCGACAGGTCAAAAACAAAAAACAATGTACTAAAAGTACTGGCGTTATTAAGTAGCTTGGGGATATTGCTTTTTGGTGTTTCGGGCAATTATTTTTATATTTTTTCTATAATGATAGTTTTTTCTTTTTTTCAATCCCCCATTGTTCCGATAAGTGATTCCATTACTTTGGAGTATATATCATCAAAAGGATGGAAGTTTGGTCCTATCCGTCTTGCAGGAACTATAGGATATGCTGTTATGCCGGTTCTGGCAGGTGCAATGATAAAGAACAATACCAATATCATGTTTTTTTTGTGTTTTGTAATAGGGTTTATGATGTTTTTATCAGTCTTTATGATGCCGAAGGTAAAGGGACATCAATCGTCAGGAAGAAAGACATCTATTTTTGAGCTTTTAAAGAACCGGGAACTAATGCTGCTTTTAGGTTTTACTGTTGTTGTTCAGATTACAATAGGTTATTATAATTCGTTTTTTTCAATATATTACAAGGAAATGGGAGCAGATAACAGTATCCTTGGGTGGGCAACATTTATTGCATGCATGAGTGAAGTTGTTTTTTTATTAATAGGAGATAGGGTAATAAAAAGGTTTGGAATTAAGCTAACCATGATTTGTGCAGCCTTTATTGCTGTGTTCAGATGGGCACTTATGGGGGTTGTTAACAATATCTATTTAATACTGATACTTCAATTGCTTCACGGATTCACATTTATTGTAATTTTCTATTCTATGGCAATGTATATAAATGAAAAGGTACAGGATGAACTAAAGGCTTCTGGACAGGCACTCAATTCCGCCGTTGGAATGGGGTTTACGAGGATTATCGGGAGTGTTGCGGGAGGAGTGCTCAGTGATTATATTGGAATCAGGCAGGTATTTACACTGAGTTCAATTGCCGTTCTTGTTTCAATAATTGTTTTTGTGCCTATTTTTATGGCGATTTCAAGAAAGTCCGGTATTAAAAATACATAGGGTTATTTTAATCTTTACGTTCTATTTAATGCACCCGAAGATGTAGTTTATCTTGTTTCTTGTAGGTAAGATGTGTTAATATAATAAATGTTATGATAATTAATTACAAAAATTGATAGAATAATGTTTAGATATATTGTGCATTGTAATATAAATTTATCAGCGGGAGGTAAGATATGGATAATATCTACGAGAAAGTGAAAGAGACAGCTGAGTTTATTAAGGATAGTATTAAGGATATTCCCCAAATGGCAATTATACTTGGATCGGGTCTTGGCCCCCTAGCGGATGAGATTGAGAGCAAGATTGAGATTGATTACAAGGATATACCTAATTTTCCTTTGACCACTGTTGAAGGACATGCCGGTAAATTTGTGTACGGTCTTCTGGGGAACAAGAGGGTGCTTGCCATGAAGGGACGCTTTCACCACTACGAGGGATATGATGTTTCACAGATTGTGTTTCCCATAAGGACATTTAAAGTGCTGGGAATTAACAATCTTATTGTTACCAATGCATCCGGCGGAATAAATAAAGCTTTTAAGCCGGGGGATCTGATGGTTATAAAAGATCACATCAGTTTCTTTGCACCTTCTCCTTTAAGAGGCAGGAATATAAATGAGTTTGGGCTGAGATTCCCGGATATGAGCAGGGCATACAGTCCGGAACTTGTTGAATTGTGTAAAAAGTCTGCATCAAAGGTTGGAGTGGATGTTAAGGAGGGGGTATATGCTTTTGCCCAAGGCCCCATGTATGAGACCCCTGCGGAGATAAGAGCACTTGGTTTTTTAGGTGCGGATGCTGTTGGTATGTCCACCGTACCCGAAGTTATTACTGCAAGGCATGCAAATATTAATGTATTGGGCATTTCATGTATAACCAATATGGCTGCAGGAATACTTGACCAGCCCTTAAGCCATGAAGAGGTTATGAGAACGGCCAAAGAGGCAGAAAATAATTTTACTCGTTTAGTAAAACAGGTGATATCTGATTGGGAGGTATAAGTGATGAAGAGTGTAATTCGTGATATAGGTCTTGCCAAGGCAGGAAAGCAGAAAATCAATTGGGTAAGAAAAAATATGCCGCTTTTAAGAAGCCTTGAAGAAGAGTTTTCAAAAACAAAGCCCTTTGAAGGTGTAAGGATGACGGTATCGGTTCATCTTGAGGCAAAAACTGCATATTTGGCAAAGCTCCTTGCTATTGGGGGTGGGGAGGTCTCTGTAACAGGAAGTAATCCATTATCCACTCAGGATGATGTTGCTGCTGCCCTTGCACAAGACGGACTTAATGTTTATGCTTGGTATGGTGCCACAGATGAGGAATATAAGGAGCATCTGAATCTTGCTTTAGGTTATAAACCCAATATTATTATTGATGACGGAGGAGACCTTATTAATCTTTTGCATACTTCAAGGTCGGAACTTTTACCCCATGTGATGGGAGGATGCGAAGAGACAACAACTGGGGTTATAAGGCTAAAGGCGATGGAAAGAGAGGGTGTTTTAAAGTTTCCTATGGTTGCGGTAAATAATGCTTACTGCAAGTATTTATTCGACAACAGATACGGTACTGGTCAGTCGGTATGGGATGGAATAAACAGGACTACCAATCTTATAGTTGCAGGTAAGAGTGTCGTTGTTATTGGGTATGGATGGTGCGGCAAGGGTATTGCTATGAGGGCAAAGGGATTTGGTGCTAGTGTTATTGTGTGTGAGATTGATCCTATAAAGGCGGCCGAGGCTGTTATGGATGGATATAAGGTAATGCCTATGGAAGAGGCAGCGGAGCTGGGAGATATCTTCATCACCGTAACCGGTTGCATCAGAGTAATACACCGTGACCACTTCAAGGTTATGAGGGACGGAGCCATATTGTGCAATGCTGGACATTTTGATGTGGAGGTTAGCGTGAACGAGTTGGAAGAGATGGCAGTTTCGAAAGAAGAGCAGCGTAAAAATATAATGGGATATAAAATGGAGGATGGCAGGTGGATAAACGTTCTTGCCGAAGGAAGACTTGTAAACCTTGCGGCTGGAGACGGTCATCCGGCGGAAATAATGGATATGAGCTTTGCCCTCCAGGCTCTAAGTGCCGAATATATGTTAAAGAATTATAAAGGCCTGGGAAATAGGGTGCTGGATGTGCCTGAGGAAATTGACAGAAGGGTTGCCATGATGAAGCTTGAGTCTTGGGGAGTTAAGATTGACGAGCTCACCGAAGAGCAGAAAAAATACTTGGATAGTTGGTGCTGATGCGAATATTCACCTGCATGTCCAAAGATGTTTTAGCAAAATCCATGGATTTTTTATTAAGTGGAGGAGACTTTGACAGTGAAAATACTTATTAAAAATGCTGATATAATTACCTGCAATGATTCAAATGACGTGATTAAAAATGCTTTTTTAGGGATAAAGGACGGGTATATCGATTTTATTGATACCACAGGGGAAGCTTTAAAGGGATTTAATGCGGATAAAACCATTGATGCCGAAAATAAGCTGGTTATGCCCGGGCTGATAAATGCTCATACCCATAGCGGAATGACTATATTAAGGAATTTTGCTAATGATCTTGCCCTAGAAGAATGGCTTTTTAATAATATATTTCCTGTTGAAGCCAAACTCACTCCTGAGGATATTTATTGGGGTACATTACTGGGAATAGCGGAAATGATTAAGTCAGGCACTACTACATTTGCCGATATGTATCTTTATATGGAGCAGGTGGCAAGGGCTGTTGACGAGACAGGCATAAGGGCAAATTTATGTAGAAGTCCCCTTAAAGATGGAGACGGAAGTGTTGAAGATTCCATCCGGTGTTTTGACTATTTCAGGGAATGGAATAACAGTGCCAACGGAAGGATAAAGGTTTACATTGAGGTTCATTCGGTTTACCTTTTTGATGAGGATACTTTGAGAACCTCGGCAAAGATTGCCGAAGAATTGAATACCGGCATTCATATACATGTTCAAGAAACGGTGAAGGAGTGCGAGGACAGCATCAATAAGTATGGGATGAGCCCGGCCCAAATCTGCTGTGAGACCGGGATTTTTGATGTTCCGGTTATTGCAGCCCACTGTGTTCATTTGTCGGAAAGGGATATGGACATTATCAAAAAGAAGGGTGTAAATGTGGTTCACAATCCTACCAGCAATCTGAAGCTTGGCAGTGGAATAGCAAAAATAAATGAGATGCTGGATTCGGGTATAAATGTCGCTCTTGGGACGGATGGTGCGGCAAGCAATAACAACCTCAATATGATGGAGGAAATGCACCTTGCATCAATAATACACAAAGGGGTGCAAAGGGATCCTTTGCTGATGGATGCGCCCGGGGTGTTGAGGATGGCAACCTTAAACGGTGCGAAGGCATTGGGGTTTGAAAGTGAAATTGGGGCAATCGAAAAAGGAATGAAGGCGGACATAATCCTTATAGATACGGATAAGCCTCATCTCTGCCCATTAAATGATCCTGTTGCAGCTGTGGTGTATTCTGCCCAGGGTTCGGATATCGATACCGTTATAATTGATGGCGTTGTTGTTATGGAAAAGGGAGAACTGAAGACTATAGACGAGGAAAAGGTTAAGTTTATGGTCAGAGAAACAGCAAAGAGGGTTCTTTAGTAAAAAAGATCACGGTGAAATCATGAAGGAAGATTAAGCCATGGCATAAATTACAGATAAACTTTATTGAGCCTTTGTAGTAAGATATTACNNATNATA
>JGI24710J26742_10005218_pt1 | contig 10325 bp, 7 predicted proteins | sample BioPla2DNA2_FD_26742 | JGI IMG/M metagenome (IMG submission 26742) | reverse complement strand
TTTTTTGTAAGACCTTATCTTAAGCACTTATATTTTTTTGGGACAATTAAAAGGGGTACTTGGCAATAAAAGCTTAATCGTGTATTATATTAGGTATCTATCATAGACTAAATTATTAGATGGACATGTATTCGTTGGTATTTTACCACAACGATAGCCATCCACGCTGGGCGAGAGAGTTTCGCAAGCAAAATTATTTTTATGTACTAAGCCTAATACAAGATAAGTAACTGACAAATATATATACTAAGAAAGCGAGGATTACTATGAGCACATTTAAAGAAAATGCAAGAAAGCATCTTAAGATACAGGATAAGACTTATGAATATTATAGCTTAGAGTCCTTAGAGGAAGCTGGATATAATGTAAAGAATTTGCCATATTCAATTAAAGTTTTATTGGAATCACTTCTTCGCGGCTGGGATGGTGTCGCAATAACTGATGACCATATCAAGGATTTGGCTAANTGGGCGGACCATAGAGGTAGTAAGGGGGAGGTTCCTTTTAAGCCTGCTAGGGTTATTCTTCAAGACTTTACAGGAGTACCCTCAGTGCTGGATTTGGCTTCTATGCGGAGTGCCATTGCAGAACACGCAAAGTCACATGATGATATTGATCTTGCACAGATGATAGAGAGAATTAACCCAGAAGTACCGGTTGATCTTGTCATAGACCATTCCGTACAGGTTGACTATTATGGTACAGGGGATGCACTTGCTGAAAATGTTAAGAGGGAATTTGAAAGAAATAAGGAAAGATACCAGTTTTTGAACTGGGCACAGAAGGCGTTTGATAACTTTAGTGTAGTTCCGCCTTCCACAGGTATTGTACATCAGGTAAATCTTGAATATCTTGCCAAGGTAGTTATAGATGATCAGGCAGAAGATAAGTCTACTAGGGTGCTTTATCCTGATACCCTAGTAGGAACTGACTCTCATACGACTATGATTAATGGACTTGGAGTCCTTGGTTGGGGAGTGGGAGGAATTGAGGCCGAGGCCGGAATGCTGGGTCAACCTTCATATTTTCCTATTCCTGAGGTTATAGGGGTACGTTTGACAGGAAAGCTTCCTACCGCTGCTACAGCTACTGATCTAGCACTTAGAGTTACTAAGCTTTTAAGAGATAGGGGAGTAGTAGGCAAATTCGTAGAGTATTTTGGACAAGGTGTCCATAACCTTAGCCTAGCAGATCGAGCTACTGTAGCCAATATGGCTCCTGAGTACGGTGCAACGTGCGGATTCTTTCCAGTGGATGAAGAGACCCTAGATTATTTGCTTCTAACAGGTAGAAGTAAGGACCATATTGATAAAGTAAGAGCCTATCTCAAGGCTAATAGTATGTTCTATGAAAAAGGCCTTGCTGAGCCGATATATACAGAAATTATTGAGCTTGATTTATCTACAGTAGAAACAGGTCTTTCAGGACCAAAGCGTCCTCAGGACTTGATTTCTTTAGGGCAAATGAAAGAAGCCTTTGTAAGTTCTGTAANAGCCCCCTTAGGAAATCAAGGTCATGGCCTTNCAGAGGAAGAATTTGAGAAGAAAGTAAATATAACATTAGAGGACGGAAGAAAGGGTACTATTACTACCGGGTCTGTGGTTATAGCTTCTATAACATCCTGTACCAATACATCAAACCCTTCTGTTATGTTAGGGGCTGGCTTACTTGCTAAGAAGGCAGTGGAGAAGGGATTAAAGGTTCCACCATATGTGAAGACATCCCTAGCTCCTGGCTCTAAAGTGGTTACAGGATATCTTGAATCAGCAGACCTTCAAAAATACCTAGATGCACTAGGCTTTCAAACAGTAGGTTATGGATGTGCCACATGCATTGGCAATTCAGGACCCCTATTACCAGAGATTACTTCTGCAATTAATGAAAATGACCTATTGGTTTCTTCAGTCTTATCTGGTAACAGAAATTTTGAAGGAAGAATTCATCCCTTAGTTAAGGCCAACTATCTTGCCTCACCAGCTTTGGTGGTTGCCTATGCACTGGCTGGGACTGTTAATATTGATTTGACCAAGGAGCCTATTGGTCTAGATTCAGATGGGAATAAGGTGTATCTAAAGGATATTTGGNCATCATCTGATGAAATTCAAGCTCTTGTCATAGACCATGTTAAACCTGACCTATTTGATAAGGAGTATAGTGTTGTCTATGATGATAATAAGATGTGGAATGAGATTGAAATTAATGAAGGAAGCTTGTTTGAATTTGATGAAGCTTCAACCTATATAAGGAAGCCGTCTTTCTTTACAAACCTATCGAAAGAGCCTGATAAGATTAAGCCTTTGAAGGGACTTAGGGTTATCGCAAGTCTCGGAGATTCAGTTACAACAGATCATATATCTCCTGCTGGAGCAATTGGCAAGAATACACCAGCTGGTAGATATCTGATGGATCATGGTTTAGAGCCTAAGGAATTTAATACCTATGGGTCTAGAAGAGGTAACCATGAGGTTATGATGCGTGGTACCTTTGCCAACATCCGTATCCGCAACAGGATTGCACCGGATACAGAGGGAGGTTATACTAGCTATTGGCCTACAGGAGAAGTCATGTCAATCTATGATGCCTGTATGAAATACAAGGAAGATGGTATAGGCCTTGTTGTACTGGCAGGCAAGGATTATGGAATGGGTTCCTCTAGAGACTGGGCTGCAAAGGGTCCAAGCCTCCTAGGTGTTAAAGCGGTTATTGCTGAAAGCTATGAGAGAATCCATAGGTCTAATTTAGTTATGATGGGTGTACTACCCTTGCAGTATCTTGATGGACAATCAGCTGAGAGCCTTGGTCTTAACGGTGAGGAAACCATAGAAATCCTATTGGGAGAGGATATTAAGCCGGGAGATAAGGCTGAGGTTGTTGCAACAAGTAAGAATGGGGAGGCCATACGGTTTAAGGTAAATATTAGATTTNATTCTGTGGTAGATATGGAATACTACAGGCATGGAGGAATCCTTCAGATGGTACTTCGCCAGAAGATGATGGGTTGATATTAGAGACTGTATTGATGTGTTTATAAGGAGTATACAGTAACTTATAGACATAAATATTAGATTTTCGCGTATCATTTATCAAGGAGAGATATTGAAGGACTTATAAATGGAGTTAATAAATGGTGACGGATTTAAAATTGAAAAGAGGACATTTCAAAATGACACTACGTATGTAGAATATCCTTTTATAGTATCCGGAGCCGATAATGGTCAGCTAGAACTATTGAATAATATAATAATAGAGGATGTAGGTAAAATATTAAATGTGTATTCTGCCTATGCTTTTGGGCCCCCTTCTAGGGAGGAGGATATATATAAGTCTGATGTTTTACGAATAAACTATAAGATTATGCGTAATGATAGGGATTATCTTAGCATTTTTTATAGGGCTGATTTTTTTAGTCCCTATGCGGCTTACCCTACTGAACTGGTTTATACAACAAATATTGATATAAAAAGTGGTAGGCGTATTAAACTCTCTGAAATTATAGAAGTGAATAAATCCTTGGTAGATGATATTAGTTCTTGGGAATTAGTAAGTAAAAATGATGGANTTAATGACAATAAGGAATACCATCAAGCTCTTATTGATTATATAAGTGGACTTGGTAGAGAAGTATTATTAGCGGGACTTATGTCAGCGGATATCATTGGGGCAGATAATTATTTGGGGATATACTCATATCTTACGCCTCAAAAAATTGGGATTAGTATATCTGTACCAAATTATTTAGGTGATCATGTGGAATTTGAGAAGGAAATTCAAAGCTAACTCACAATAAAACCCATATAAAAGCGGGCTGTTGCGTATTTAGTTTGCAACAGCCCGGCTTTATTATGCTTAAAAGACCTATAATTAATTATCAAGTATCTTTTTTAGCTCATTCATAAANGTATTAACGTCTTTAAATTCACGATAAACAGAAGCAAATCTTACATATGCAACAGGGTCAAGATCTTTTAATTTATCCATAAGAATTTCGCCAATCACATGGCTTGGAATTTCCTTATCCTCTTTGTTAAAGATAGTGGTCTCCACCTCATCAACTAGGGCTGTAATCTGGTCAACAGATATTGGCCTTTTATGGCAGGAACGGAAGACCCCAGCCTCGATTTTAGCTCGGTCGTAGGGTTCCCGATTATTATCCTTTTTTATTACTACTAGTGGAATAGATTCGATTTTTTCGTATGTAGTGAATCTTCTATGGCAGTCATCGCATTGTCTTCGTCTTCGGATAGAGTTGTTATCATCGGAAGGTCTTGAATCAATAACTCTTGTATTATCCTTGCTACAAAATGGACATTTCATAGTAATTATCCTCCTAATGTATTTTACCTGATACTATGGTTAAATATGTATATTGATAATAAGTATAAAGTTTTGTGAATAAATAAATTCNTACTTAGATTATATTGAAGTTTCATCTAGGGGTCAAGATAATTTTTGCATAAAAACTTTATTTATTCATTAATTGACCTACACTTTATTAAGGTGTCAGATAATTATAAGTTTTACTCGCATTTAACAAGACATTTTTCAGTATCAACATCCACAAGAATTATATCTACACCTATCTGCTTTATATTACAACAGCTGATAACATATTCATGGTCACGACCTAGTATGCCGAAGATTTTACATGGACCAGGTACTATGATATGGGTGATACACATTTTGCATATGTCGAATACAATGTCGCATACATATCCTAACCTGCGACAATCTCTGCAATTAATTACTTCTTTTTCTCTTAAATCACATAAACGCATAAAAAGTCACCTATATTTTTTATTTGTTATATTATATGCACTTATAATAGAAAGGTCCCGAATAAAATCTTTATAGAAAGTAAAAGGCATTGTAATAAAATGTAATATAAGTTATTGCAATTCTATACTCGCTTTGCTATACTAACTATAGCAAACGATTCCTTCATTGTGAGAGAGCAATGAAAGGGGTAATTAATGTTTAGTAAGGCTTACAGTGCGGTAATTCACGGAATTGACGGACTTATTGTTAGTGTGGAGGCAGATGTTAGTGATGGGCTTCCCTTGTTTGATATGGTGGGTTTACTTAATTCTGAGGTTAAGGAAGCTAGGGAAAGGGTACGTATAGCTTTAAAGAACTCTGGCTTTAAGTTACCTGCAAAACGAATTACAGTCAACCTATCACCGGCAGATATAAGAAAGGAAGGAACAGCTTTTGATTTGCCGGTAGCTATTGCAATTCTTACGGCCTTTGGCCACGTTCTTGAGGATAATCTTGATTCTACCCTAATTATTGGAGAACTTAGTTTGAATGGAAATATTAATAAGGTTAATGGTGTCCTGCCTCTTGTATATTCCGCAAAGAGGGAGGGGTTTTTAAGGTGTATAATTCCAAAGGGGAATGCTGGAGAGGGGGCAGTGGTCGATGGAATAAAGACTTATGGGGTTAGTACGCTTTTGGAGGCTGTTGAACTTCTTAATGATTTGGATACAAGGCAGCCAGAGCATATGGATCTTAAGGAGGTTTTTGCAAATTCTGCTGATAAGGATGATGTGGATTTTTCCGAGGTTGCAGGACGATTAGCTATAAAAAGAGCAATCGAGATTGCAGTATCTGGTATGCATAACATATTAATGATTGGNCCACCTGGCTCGGGTAAAACCATGTTGGCAAAACGTATTCCCACTATAATGCCTGACCTATCCTTTGATGAAAGTATGGAGATTTCTAAGATATATAGTATAGCAGGTCTACTTAATAATCGTGCCCTTATTACAAGGCGACCATTTCGATCACCTCACCATACAATAACCACAACAGCCTTAGTAGGGGGAGGCGCAATACCTAAGCCTGGTGAGATAAGTCTTGCACATCTTGGTGTTTTATTTTTAGATGAACTCCCAGAATTTAATAGGAATACTATAGAGGTTTTAAGGCAACCCTTAGAAGAAAAATCTGTAACCATATCAAGACATCATGGAAGTTTTCATTATCCGGCAGGCTTTATGTTGGTAGCATCTATGAATCCTTGTTCGTGCGGCTACTATCCTGATCGCAACAAATGTAACTGTTCACTTCCTATGGTTAAGAGATATTTAAGTAGGATTTCAAAGCCGTTATTAGATCGATTTGATATATGCATAGAAGCAATGCAGATAGAATATAAAGAGCTTCAGCAAAAGAAAGAAGAAGAAAGCTCCTCTGATATCAGAAAACGAATATCAGTTGCTAGGCAGATACAGATGGATAGATACAAGGGTCAAGGCATTTGGTTTAATTGTCAGCTGACCCCAAGCAGTATAAAAAAATATTGTAAACTTGATAAGGAAGGGGAAGCACTTTTAGAGAAAGCCTTTATAAAGATGAATCTTTCTGCTAGGGCTTATCACCGAATACTAAAGGTGGCCCGAACCATTGCAGACTTAGATAGTAGTGANGGGATAAATATTAAGCATATTAGCGAGGCCATATGCTATCGAAGCCTGGATGAAAAGTATTGGGGAGAGTAAATTTTGATTATTTAGAAAGAGGGAAAATTGGTATGGAGCGGGAGCTTTTTAAGTATTGGATAGGCGCATTCTCTAATTTTAGAGCGGATAAAATACAAGCTATAATAGAGTATTTTACTAGCCCCAAGGAGGCTTTTTATGGAACAGATGGAGACCTAAAAGATATGAGAAGGGTCTGTCAGGAAAAAGGTATTAAATTTACAGATAGAGATATTGAGAAAATAAAATCATCTAGAGATATAGAACTCTTGAAAATAAATTATGATTATATTTGTAACCATCAAATTAATTATGTGACTATGCTTGATGGATTATATCCAGATAAATTAAGACATATATATGATCCGCCCTTTCTACTATATTATAAGGGTAAGGAACTAGATAATAATAGAAAGTTCATATCGATAGTCGGTGCAAGAGAATGTTCAGTATATGGAAGGGAGTCTGCTAAATATTTGGCAGGNGCCATTGCTTTGGAGGGAATAACAATAATCAGTGGACTAGCCAGAGGTATTGACTCATATGCCCATATGGGAGCGCTTTCTGTACAGGGCAGTACATATGGAATTATGGGTTGTGGTATTGATGTTTGCTATCCAGTAGAAAATCTGAATTTATATATGGANATGCAAAGTAATGGGGGGATTATATCTGAGTATGGGCCTGGTGTAAAACCCTTACCTTATCACTTTCCAATGAGAAATAGAATTATAAGTGGTCTATGCGATGGGATACTTGTTATAGAGGCTAAAGAAAAGAGTGGTTCTCTAATAACGGTGGATTTGGGACTTGAACAGGGAAAGAATATATATGCCCTGCCTGGAAGAATCACTGATAAGCTTAGTGGTGGCTGTAATAATTTGATTAAGATGGGGGCTAAGCTAGTAACAAGACCACAGGATATTTTGGAGGATTTTATAGACTATACTGATGATTCAGAGCAAGATAGGCTAATGTTATGTAAAATTCTTAATAAGGATGAACTGATAATATATGAAAATTTAAGTCTTTCACCAATCCATATAGAGGAGCTGGTCATATTAACTGGCTTAAAAATTAGCAAAATAATGGAATCTTTGTTATCATTAGAGTTGAAGGATATTATAGATCAGCCTATGAAAAACTATTATACTAAGAGATATATATCATCATAACAAGTTTTTTATGTAAAACACATATATAATACACATATAATGTAGTAAATTTGTATATTATTACAGTTGTTATTAAAGTATAGCTAATTGTACTTGAAAGAGCTTAAAAAATAGTGTATGCTAGTTTTTGCTGTTAAAGTATTAGAATATATTAACTNTAGAAGAAATGTAACGCATAGAAAGAGGAGTTTGATTATGCCAAGATATCTTGTGATTGTGGAATCTCCGGCAAAAGCGAAGACCATAAAGAAGTTTTTAGGAAAAAACTATGAAGTCCTTGCATCTAATGGACATGTAAGAGATTTGCCCAAAAGCCAAATGGCCATAGATATTGATAACGATTATGAGCCTAAATATATAACAATTCGTGGAAAAGGCGAAATACTTGCAAAGCTTAGAAAAGAAGTTAAAAAAGCAGACAAGGTATACCTTGCAACTGACCCTGATAGGGAGGGTGAGGCTATTTCCTGGCACCTATCTCATGCATTGAAGCTAGATAATAGCACTCCTAATCGTATTGTTTTTAATGAGATAACAAAAAATGCTGTTAAATCATCTATAAAGCAGGTTAGAAAGCTAGATATGGACTTGGTTGATGCTCAGCAGGCAAGAAGAATATTAGACCGTATGGTTGGATATTCTATAAGTCCCTTACTTTGGAGCAAGATAAAGAGGGGGTTAAGTGCCGGAAGAGTTCAGTCAGTTGCCCTTAGGATAATTAGTGATAGGGAAAATGAGATCAACTCATTTATTCCAGAGGAATATTGGAATCTTGAGGCCGAATTTGCTCAACAAGGGAAGAAAACTCCACTTGTAGCTAAATATATNGGAAAAGACAAAAAGAGAACTGTAATAGGTTCTGAGGCTGAAGCAAATAAAGTATTAGAAGAGTTAGATAATGCTGAATTTATTATAAGAGAGATAAAAAGGGGTGAAAGAGTAAGAAAATCTCCTTTACCCTTTACTACAAGTACTCTGCAACAGGAAGCGGCTAAGAGACTGAATTTTTCGACAAAAAAGACTATGCAGTTGGCCCAGCAGTTATATGAAGGTATAAGTGTCAAGGGTCATGGTAGCATAGGTCTCATTACTTATTTACGTACGGATTCAGTTCGTATAAGTGAAGAAGCCGATAAGACAGTTAAGGAATATATAGATACCACATATGGCAAAGATTTTGTTGCAACGAATATCAATACTGGTCGCTTGGGTAAGAAGGTTCAGGATGCCCACGAGGCTATTCGACCTACTAATGTATTTTTTTCGCCATCTGATATTAAGGAGTCTCTTAGTAGGGATCAATTCCGTCTATATCAGCTAATATGGAATCGTTTTGTTGCCAGTAGAATGCAGCCAGCCAAATATGAAACCACTTCTATTAGGGTAGAGGGCAATAACCATTGGTTTTCAACCTCTGCTTCTAAGCTTGTGTTCGAGGGATTTTTATCTGTATATAAGCAGGAGGACGAGAGTGGCGATGTAAAAGGTACTTATGAGAGTTTGAATCAGGGTGATAAACTTGTGCTTAATGAACTTAAAAAGAGCCAACACTTTACTCAGCCACCAGCCCACTATACTGAAGCCGCCTTGGTTAAGACCTTAGAGGAACTTGGTATAGGTAGACCCAGTACTTATTCACCTACAATTAGTACTATTATTGCAAGAAGGTACGTTATAAAAGAAAATAAAAACCTCTATGTGACTGAGCTTGGTGAAGCGGTCAATGATATTATGATGAAGGCATTTCCAAGTATTGTTGATGTCAACTTTACAGCCAATATGGAAGGTTTACTTGACAAGGTTGAGGATGGGGCAATAGCTTGGAAGACTATAATAAGAAACTTTTATCCTGATTTGGAAGTAGCTGTTAAGAATGCAGAGGAGCAGCTAGATAAAATTCAAATTGCTGATGAGGTTAGCGATGAAATATGTGAATTATGTGGTAATAATATGGTAATAAAATATGGACCTCATGGTAAATTCTTAGCTTGTCCTGGTTTTCCTGATTGTAGAAATACTAAGCCTTATCTTGAGAAAACAGGTGTAGAATGCCCTTCATGCGGTGGAGATGTTGTTATTAGAAAGACAAAAAAAGGCAGAAGGTATTTTGGATGTAGCAATCATCCTGATTGTAATTTTATGACCTGGCAGAAACCTTCAAAAGAAAAATGTAGCAAATGTGGAAGCATATATCTTGAAAAAGGAAACAGATTAGTATGTAGCAATGATACATGTGGAAATGTATCTTCAACTAAAGACCAGNAAATTGATTAAAAACACGAAATTTAGTGTGATATTAATAAGGCTTACGACTTAATATAACAAAATTGGATATAAAAATAAAAAACAATCAACAAATGTGTGTCAAAATACAGAAAATAGTATTGTTTTTGAAAATAATATGTGATAAGATTAAAAAGGTAATACAATTGGTGTGATACTAATTTATTACCTTATTTAATATTAATGAAAGCGTATGACTACGCTTTTTGTTGTATCTCAATAAAACCACCTGCTATGCAGGTGGAACCCGTCAGCTTTAGCTTCAAGCAAAATACCTCCAATGATATAATAAGTGTAGGTTCGCCAACCACACCAAATAACAAAGGAGGTAGTCCAATTGGATATGAATAGTTTATCACATACTAAATGGGAATGTAAGTATCAT
>JGI24710J26742_10005217_pt1 | contig 10328 bp, 9 predicted proteins | sample BioPla2DNA2_FD_26742 | JGI IMG/M metagenome (IMG submission 26742) | reverse complement strand
TGTTGCGCCTTGATGATGGGTGCACGGCTCAGCTTATGCGTGTAGTCGGCATACTGCAGGTCGTCGAAGTAAGCTTCGCCCCCCTCCATCGTCATCCCGTTATGCCACGGGAAGATGAGGTACTTGCCATCGGGAACGAAGTAGTACTCCACGTGGCATTGCGCGCAAACCAGGGAGCGCATCTCCTGCTGCGTGGCTTTATTGATATCCATGCCCATGTTCTCATACGCTTCGATAAGTGCCGGGCGCGAGATCTTCAGGTTCATCGTTTCGGCCTCGTGGCAGTCGGCACAACCAATCGGGTTCACGATTTCCGGTCCCCATTGCGCCCAGGTACCCTTGTAAAACTCGGCCACCCCCACGGAGTCCATCATGCGGGGCACATCGGGCGATTTACATACCCAGCAGGTGCCGGGCTGCGGACCATCTTCGGGTTTCATGGGTGCCCCGGTACGCAGGGTGTGGTAGATATCCTCGATGGCGTGGAAGTGCCCGCGCGGGGTTCCGTAATCCTTGGAGAAGGGGTATCCCGCCCACAGGATCACCATCTCGGGGCGTTGTGCCAGCACGTCGACCACGCTACTCCCGTGAAACTCGCTCTGGAAGGTAGTGTCGACCGCTTTTGCCCAGGTCTCGTACTCGCGGGGATAGTTTTGCGCGAAGATCTCGTTCCTCGACTCGATTCCCGTGATCTCGATCACCCGGTTGTTCCTCACGCTCGCGATCTCGGCACGGCGTTGGGTGATGGACGCGGCGAGCATCCCCAATAGGAATACCACCCCTACCGTAACGAAAAACAGTAGCCATCCCACCCAGGGTTTCATCTTTTTGTTATCAGCACTCTTGTTCATAGCAACTATAAAATTGTCTGTTATGTAATTATTTTTGTTTCAATCGGTTTTAATCACCTTGCTCCTTGCTTACAAGGTTGGTCAACCAACCCGGCAGGTTGGACTCCGGCATGGGCACCAGCGCGTTGGGCGTTGAGGTTTCTGAACGACCGCGCGTGTGCGGTACCTCGCGGTGACAGTCCCAACAGGCTTTCCCGTTCATCTTCTTCACCTCTTTATAGCCCATTCGCCCCGTGCTCACGAACTCGGTGTTGAGCTGCGTGTGGCAACGAATGCAGTTGTCCATGATCACCTCGGAGCTGGCATCAATGGTTTGCAGCGAGTGTGCTTCGCCCCTGACGGTGAAAACGGCGGCGTGGCGCAGCCCATCTTTGGCCTTGAAGTAATACTTGTTGAAGACGTTATCTTGCGGCACGTGACAATCGTTACAGGTGGTGTTTTGCCCGTGCGAGCCGTGCATCCACGTGGCGTAATAGGGGGCCATGAGGTGGCAGTTCACGCACGTTTTAGGCTCGTCGGAAAGATAACTGTAGGCGCGCGATGCGAAAAAAGAGTAGGTGAACAACCCCACGAATATCCCGGCCATGATGATCGCGAAGTATTGCCACCCGCCGCGCGGTTTGATTTTCATCCAAAATGCTCGTAATCTATCCATCATAATCTCACATAATCTCAGGGTGATATAGACTTTATCCAATGTCTACAAAGTTAGGCAAGTATACTTAAAAAAACTGTAATATTTGTGACGAATATTAAATAAAAGTGCTACTTTCGTGTTAAAATACAATATAATATGCGTTTCCGATCAGCCGAACAGGTACACTCTATTTTCCAATGCCCCTTGTGCCATTCGATTCCCGTCGACAAGCAGGAGGAGTTCCTCGCTGATGTCAATTACTCCGTGACCCGGTACGACAAAGGAGATATCCTTGTCCACCAAGGTGCGCGATGCGACAAGTTGCTCATCGTGATAAAGGGGAAGGTGCAAACCGAAATGGCCGATGAAACGGGCGACTTCATGACCATCGAGACCATTAAAGCGCCCAACCCGCTGACCACGGGCTTCCTGTTCGCTACAGACAACGCTTCGCCCGTGACGGCGGTCGCCAAAGTCGACACGGTCGCGGTGCTCATACCCAAGGAGAATATTTATCACCTGATGCGGAAATACCCGGAGTTCATGAAAACCTATTTATCGTATCTATCCAACAAGTTAGCCTTCCTCACCGAAAAACTGCGCCTGGTTTCGTTCCGTACCATTAAAGCGAAACTTGCCTACTACCTGCTGAAAGAGTCAAAAGGCGAGGACAGGTTTCAATTACAACTGTCGAGGGGAGAGATGGCGCGGTTCTTCGGCGTTTCACGTCCCGCCATGGTCAACGTGATGATGCAGATGGCCAAGGAGGGACTCATTGAAGTGGACAGGCGAAACATCACTATTCTGAATCGTGGGGCTTTGCGAAAACTGATTAATTAACATAGACCTGATAACATAACATAACTTACGGACCGTTGAGACCTTAATACCCCTCTTATTTCCACAAACGAGAGTAAAACTTAAAACAATTTCGAGCGAAGCATGCCTATCGAAAACAATCGCTCGCAAGGGTGTTTTATGACTGTTTTAATCACGCCGGCTTCTTAAATAAAGTTAAATCTGAAAAATAAATTTGGAGATGTGAAAACATCCATTACCTTTGCAGTGTCTTAGTTCACTAATACACTATAAGCCCACTAAAAAAGGTGATGAAACGGCAAAACAAATAATTGGCAACAAGCGAAACGGTTTACGGGCTCAAACCAAGGCCAAGAGCTAAAAGCCAACAGCTAACAGCTAAAAAGCAACAGGCAACAGACAACAACTCAAAACAACATGAATATGGTTAAAATGCAACTACTCTCGTTCAGATACGGTAAAAAGGACGTGTTGAACGACATCTCAATGAGGCTCGAACCCGGGAAGATTTACGGGCTACTGGGCGAAAACGGCGTGGGAAAGACCACCCTATTGAAGGTTATTGCCGGACTTCAAAAACCGTGGAACGGGAGCTGTTCCGTTTTCGGTGAAAACCCGTTCAACCGGACACCCTCGTTCTTGAGCCGCATCTATTACCTGCCCGAGGAGTTAGAGTATATCCAAAATGACTACTCCATCCGTTTTTTCGCGAAAATCAACGGGCCGTTTTACCCCAACTTCGATAACGAGAAATTCGAAGCCATCTTAAAGGAATTTGCCGTGGAGGGCGATAAAAAACTCAACAGCCTATCACACGGACAGACCAAAAAGGGTGCCATAGCCTTCGCCTTGGCCACGAACGTTGATTTACTGCTGATGGACGAGCCCAGCAACGGCTTGGACATCCCCTCCAAAACGTTGTTCCGGAGGATTATCGTGGAGTACGTATCAGATAATACCTGCACGCTCATCTCCACCCATCAGGTACGCGACTTGGAAAACCTGATCGACCCGATTATCATCCTCGATAACAAGGCAGTGCTGATGAACGCGTCGTTGGAAGAGATTTCCGAAAAACTGTACTTCGGGCTACACTCGACCATTCCCACTCAAGCTCTCTATTCGGAGCCCGTGCCGGGCGGCTACCTCTGCGTTATGGAGAATGACGACCTGGGCGAAAGCAAGGTAAACTTAGAGGCGCTGTTCAATGCCACCATGCAGCACAAAAAGCGCATGCAGGAGCTTTTCGTAGCGAACGCGGCAGAGACCTCAGCTCCATCCCTTCGTCCGGAATAACCCCCAATCACACAAATGCAACATTTTAAAAACAGACTCACGATGAACAACAATACATTTCAATTCAAGAGAACAGGAAAGCTTATTGGCAGAACATTTCAGCAAAACGCCACAACAATGCGCAACACGGCATTAGTATTAGCAGCAATCCCCATCTTTTTCCTCCTTCTGGGCACATTAACCTCGGGCGAAGGAGCTTCACTGGGTGTTAGAGGCGAGATACTGACAATTTTAGTAGGCGTTTTTTTTGTTATATCCCCTTTCTTTTTTTACAAGCTATACAATCACCCTAAGAAAGGACTGCCTGAAGTGATGCTCCCCGCGTCGGTACTGGAAAAGTTCGTTGCCATGCAGGTGACCTGTATCATTGTTTTGCCACTCATGGCCATCCTGTTTTTCGGAGGAGTCGATGCGCTATTGACCGCCTTATTCCCAAATCTCCAAAGTGGTTATGCCATCGCCTATTTTTTCAACGACAAAGTTACGGAAGAGGCCTTTTTGATCATGTTCCTTACCTTGCAGGCCGTATTCTTTTGCAACCTGTTGTTTGTTAGGGGGAAAGTGTTTAAAACCATCGCGAGCTTCGTGGTTGTAAACATGCTTCTCTCAATCGTGCTGGTGTCATTGATAATGTTCATGGAATCATTGGGATTTTTCGATGAGATATCAGACGATGTACATATCAATTTAAACGAATACGATTTGTTTGGATTTTTCGGGGAAGAAAACCCTCTGGTCGTTTCCGGCTTCCTATTCAAGCTATTCATGACGGTAGTTTTACCGATTATCTTCATGATCGGTTCATACCGACTAATGAAAACCAAAAGGTATTAATGATGATGAACTTTGACGAACATAAGCCCATCTACCTTCAGATATCGGACTCCATTTGCGAGAAAATACTCAATGACGAGTACGCTGAAGATGAACGCATTCCCTCCATCAGGGAGATGGGCGCACAGCTTGGCGTAAATCCCAATACCGTGATGCGCAGCTACGACTACCTGAAATCGCTCGACATCATTTACGACAAGCGGGGCGTGGGGTTTTTCGCCTCGCCCGACGCAAAGAAAAGGGTGAAGAGCATGTATAAAAAAGAGTTCATGGAGACGGAGCTCCCGGTTATCGTGAAAAAAATAAACATGCTGGAGATTGACGTGGATGAGTTAATGGCAAAAATAAGCAAGGAACTGGATATTAATAATTAGCAACATGCACCAACAGATAAACAGTCATCCGCGATTTACGAAAACCTCTTTTTTGAGAAGGCTGGAATTGGTTTTCGATGCCGACCGCTGGCAAGAGATATGGATGACCATCACCAGCAACAAGTCTCGCAGCTTCCTCACGGCATTTGGTGTTTTTTGGGGAATACTCATGCTCGTATTGATGGTGGGGGCAGGGAAAGCGTTAGAGACAGGTGTCATGTCGCAAGTGGAAGGGTTTGCAACCAACTCGGCCTTTTTCGCGGCAGAACCAACCTCCGAACCGTACAAAGGTTTTAGAAAAGGGCGTAATTGGAATATGACCAACAGCGACTTGCCGATTATCCGTCAGCGGGTGGAAGAGATGCAATATATCTCGCCCGTGCTTTTTGCAGGTGGCAATAACGGCGACGAAAATGTGGTACGAGGCGATAAGGGAGGTTCGTACCTGATAAAAGGATGTTATCCCGAATACAATTTGATCGAAACAAGCAAGATGTTGTACGGGCGATACGTGAACGATATCGATATCGCCGAGAAACGGAAAGTGTGCGTCATTGGTGAGCGGGTATACGAGGTGCTCTTTCAACGCGAAGAAGATCCTGTAGGGAAACAGATTCGCGTAAATGGAATCTATTTCCAGGTTATCGGTGTAGCCCGAAGCACCTCGAACGTGAGGATTGGCGGGAGCACGGCCTTAACCGTTGTATTGCCGTTCACAACCATGCAACAGGCGTTTAACCAGGGAAACATCATTCACTTTCTGGCAGCCACCGCCAAGCCGGGGGTCGCCGTGAAAAGTGTTGAAGATAAAATCACCGAAATCTTGAAGCAGCAGCACCAAATTTCACCGGACGATAAAGAGGCGGTTTTCACTATGAACATCGAAGAGGAATTCAAAATGTTCAACTACCTGGGCATCGGGATCGCCGCGCTTATCTGGATTGTCGGTCTCGGAACACTCCTCGCGGGAGCCATCGGCGTGAGTAACATCATGCTCGTAACCGTGCGCGAGCGCACCAAGGAGATCGGTATCCGCCGCGCTTTGGGGGCAACACCGAACAATATTATCGGGCAAATCTTAAGTGAAAGTATCGTGCTGACCGTTTTGGCGGGAATTGGCGGAATCATGCTGGGGGTAGGTCTGCTTTCGGCAGTGGGCATGGCATTAAGTCAAGGCGACCAGTTTTTTAAAGACCCGCAAATTAGCTTTTCGATGGCGGCAGGTTCGCTGATTATTCTCATCGTTATCGGGATGCTGGCAGGAGTTATTCCCGCTCAACGCGCCATGATGATAAAACCGGTGGAAGCAATTGGGGAAGAGTAAAAATAAAATAATCCACGTTATTGGTAAGAAAAGTAAATCAACCAAACATGGAGACAATAACCGGAAAAATGAGTTTTTGTAACCAAAACAACGGAATATGCATCTAATAAATAGTAAACAAAAAAAACAATGGTTTTAGCTGGGAATAAAAAAGGCACAACATCGAGCCAATAGCTGAAAGCTAAAAAACAAAAGCAAAAAAATGATTACCCTCACAAACATACACAAGTCCTACTACACCGAAGCCATTTCGTTGCATGTGCTTAAGGGCATCAGCCTCACGATTGAAGCGGGCGAATACGTCTCCATCATGGGTGCATCAGGTTCGGGAAAATCCACGCTGCTCAACATCTTGGGCATTTTGGACACCTACGATTCGGGCGAGTACCGGTTAAACGGAACGCTCATCAAAGACCTGGGCGAAAAACAGGCGGCAAGATACCGCAACGAGATGATCGGGTTCGTGTTTCAATCGTTCAATCTCATCAATTTCAAAAACGCGCTGGAAAATGTGGCACTACCGCTCTATTATAAAAACGTGAGCCGAAAACGGCGCAATATCATCGCGATGGAACATCTTGATAAAATGGGGTTGAAAGATTGGGCGCATCACTTGCCCAACGAGCTTTCGGGTGGACAAAAACAGCGTGTCGCCATCGCCCGTGCGATGATTTCAAACCCAAAGATTATCCTCGCCGATGAGCCGACAGGCGCGTTAGACAGCCAAACCTCCATCGAGGTGATGAGCGTCCTTTCCGATCTAAACAAACAGGGCATCACCCTCATCATCGTTACGCATGAACAGTCGGTGGCCGATACGACCAACCGGATCATCCGGTTAAAAGATGGCATGATTGAAAATGGGGGTTAGCAATTAGCAATTAGCAATTAGTAATCAACTGAAAAAATGAGGGATCAGCTCCAAGAAATATTCACCACCCTACGCAAAAACAAGCTGCGCACCACCCTTACCGGGTTGTCGGTCTCGTGGGGGATTTTCATCCTCATCGTGTTGCTGGGCGCGGGTAACGGGTTGAGAAACGGTGTGATGTCGAATTTTGAACAACGTGCCGTGAACCGTGTCAACCTATGGGCGGGAACGACATCTATGCCGCATAAAGGATTGAAATCGGGACGAAACATCCAGTTCTCTGAACAAGAGGTGTCTGTTATAGAGGACGATATAAGCGAAAGCCGTTTAGTTACCGCTCTATCCGAGAAAACGCAAAGCATCTCCTACGGTACCGAATACGGCTCGTATCAGGTGCGAGGTGTAATGCCAAGCTATGCCGAAATAGAGAAATTGATATTTGAACCCGATGCCGGACGATTTATCAATCAACTCGATTTCGAGCAGAAAAGCAAAGTAATCGTGTTAGATAAAAAAATGGCGGAAGTGCTTTTTAAAGACAAATCGCCATTGGGCGAATATGTAAAGGTGGGGCAACTCATGTTCAAAGTTATCGGCGTGAATTCTAAAAAAGAGCAGTGGGGCGGACCGGTTGCCTATATCCCGTTTTCCACATCACAAGCCATATTCAATCCCGATAAAAAATTCTATGAACTTACTTTTACAGTGGAAGGACTCGAAACGAAAGCAGAAAATGACCGGTTCGATGAAACATTGCGAAACCTTATGGGACGTCGGCTCAATTTTAACCCCACGGATGACCAAGCACTTTGGGTAGAGAATTCACAAGCCGATTACATCGAAACGATGCACATATTTGGCGGGCTCAACATTTTCGTGTCCATCGTGGGGATTTTCACGCTCATCGCCGGGATCGTGGGTGTTAGCAATATCATGCTGGTATCGGTCAAAGAGCGCACACGTGAGATCGGTATTCGCAAAGCCATAGGCGCACCACCTGCATCCATCTTGAGGTCCATTATCCTGGAATCCATTATCATAACCGCCATTTTCGGGTACATTGGCATGTTCTTAGGCATCGGGCTTACCGAATTGATAAACTTTGTTATGGAACAGTCGGCTAACGGAATGCAAGGTTCTGAAGGAGAGGTACAAATGTCGGTATTTAAAAATCCGACCGTGAATATCGGATACGCTCTTTTCGCGACCGTTTTGTTGATAATCTCGGGAGTTATCGCCGGTTATCTACCCGCGAGGAAGGCCGTGAAGATAAAGCCGATAGAGGCGATGAGGCAAGAGTGACACAATGAGCAATGAACAATGAACAATGGGCAATTTTCTTAGGAGCGAGAGCAGAGCTGAACTTGTTCAAGTTTTGCCGAGCGACGACAGAAAAGGCGCGTCAGCGAATTTCTTAGGAGCGAGAGCAGAGCTGAACTTGTTCAAGTTTTGCCGAGCGACGACAAAAAAGGCGCGTTAGCGAATTAGCCATTAAGATTTACAATATAGATAGTACGAAATGCAACAACAGACAAACCTTCATCCGCGACGTAAAAAAGCCCCCTTTTCGAGGAGAATAGGGTTGGCTTTCGATACCGACCGCTGGCAAGAGATATGGATGACCATCACCAGCAACAAGTCTCGCAGTTTCCTCACGGCATTCGGTGTTTTTTGGGGAATACTTATGCTCGTGTTGATGGTAGGGGCAGGGAAAGCGTTAGAAACAGGCATTTTCTCGCAAATAGAAGGGTTTGCAACCAACTCGGTCTTTTTCGCGGCAGAGCGTACAACGGAACCGTACAAAGGTTTTAAAAAAGGGCGTAGTTGGAATATGACCAACAGCGATTTGCCGATTATCCGCCAGCGGGTGGAAGAGTTGCAATATATCTCGCCCGTGCTTTTCGCGGGTGGCAATAACGGTGACAAAAACGTGGTGCGAGGTGATAAGGGGGGTTCTTACTTGGTAAAAGGATGTTATCCCGAGTACGATTTGATCGAAAAAAGCAAGATGCTGTACGGGCGATACGTGAACGATATCGATATCGCCGAGAAACGGAAAGTGTGCGTTATCGGCGAGCGGGTATACGAGGTGCTCTTTCAACGCGAAGAAGATCCTGTAGGGAAGCAGATTCGCGTAAATGGAATCTATTTTCATGTTATCGGGGTGGCTCGAAGTGAAACGGTCGTAAGCCTCGGCGGCAAGACAGCCGAAACCGTTGTGTTGCCGTTCACCACCATGCAACAAGCGTTTAATCAGGGAAACATCATTCACTTTCTGGCAACCACCGCCAAACCAGGGGTAGCCGTGAAAAGTGTTGAAGATAAAATCACCGAAATCTTGAAGCAGCAGCACCAAATTTCGCCGGACGATAAAGAGGCGGTTTTCAGTATGAACATCGAAGAGCAGTACAAAATGTTCTTCTACCTGGGCATCGGGATCGCCGCGCTTATCTGGATTGTAGGTCTCGGAACCCTGCTCGCGGGAGCTATCGGCGTGAGTAACATCATGCTCGTAACCGTGCGCGAGCGCACCAAGGAGATCGGTATCCGTCGCGCGTTGGGGGCAACATCGAACAATATTATCGGGCAAATCTTGAGCGAAAGCGTCGTGCTGACCGTTTTGGCGGGAATCGGTGGAATCATGCTGGGGGTGGGTCTGCTTTCGGCAGTGGGTGTGGCATTAAATCAAGGCGACCAGTTTTTTAAAGACCCGCAAATTAGCTTTTCGATGGCGGTGGGCTCGCTGATTATTCTCATCGTTATCGGGATGCTGGCAGGAGTTATTCCCGCTCAACGCGCCATGGTCATAAAACCGATAGAAGCGATTGCAGAAGAGTAAAACAGTTTCGATTTGGGATTTGGGATTTGGGATTTTAAATTTAGGATGTACGATTTGAACCAACATGAAGTTTTAAACTTTAAAAACATCAAACTATAATTCATAATGAAAAAAGCAGTAAAAACCGCGGGATTAGTCCTCCTGGGACTATTGGTTATCTGGACCTTCGTGTTTCTCTACCAGAAATCGCGTCCGGTACAAAAAGTGTATCAATTTGAGACCGTCACAAAGGGCAGTATTGAAAAGAAAACGGTCGCAACGGGCAAGGTAGAGCCACGTAACGAGATTCTTATCAAGCCGCAAATGTCGGGCATTATCTCCGAAGTATGTAAAGAGGCGGGCGATGTGGTTGTAGCGGGCGATATTATCGCCAAAATTCAGGTTGTACCCGATATGGTAAACCTGAGTGGGGCCGAATCACGCGTTTCGCGTGCGCAACTTGCCGTGGAGCAAAGCAAGATAAATTACGAGCGCGACCGGAAG
>JGI24710J26742_10005215_pt1 | contig 10330 bp, 8 predicted proteins | sample BioPla2DNA2_FD_26742 | JGI IMG/M metagenome (IMG submission 26742) | reverse complement strand
CTCTGTCTCATCAAAAATTTCCGGATCTGGTTTAAAGGTAGATATCGTGCCCTGCTTATCGGTCTCTCCAAGAACCTGTAGCGGAACTGTCGTCTTGCCGCGTTCAAAACGAATGAAGTAAGACATCCCATCGCGATTGACAATAACTTCCATCCATTCTGACAACGCATTAACAACGGCCGCACCAACCCCGTGAAGACCACCGGAGATGGTATAAGCGCCGCCACCAAATTTGCCGCCAGCGTGCAACATCGTATGCACGACTTCAACTGTAGGGATCCCCATCTGGTGATGAATACCAACCGGGATACCAATGCCGTTATCTTCTACGCGAACGGACTGATCCGGATTCACCGTCACTTTAATAGAGTCACAACGTCCGGCAAGCGCCTCATCAACCGAGTTGGCAACGATCTCATAAATCAGGTGATGTAAACCGCGTAATGTTGTGTCTCCGATATACATACCGGGACGCGTGCGCACGGCTTCCAAACCCTCTAGAACCTGAATGTCATCTTCGTCATAGGAATTTGTGACCGTCGTGTCAAAATCGGTAAGATCAACCGGCAAATTCTCAATATCTTCTTTAAAAGTATCGGTTGTGTCCGAAAGCGCGTAAACACTGTCCGCAAGATTAACTAATTCTCCAAATTCGTCCGTTTCCGCATGTTCCGAAATACCCCGGTTATTAGCTTTCTTCTCATTTTCTGATGATTGCGCGGCATCTTCTTCTGCACGACGTAAAAGTTCTTGTAATTGCTCGTCTTGTGCATCAGCAGTCAATCGCTGTTTGTTTATATCATTCTTATTCTTTGCCATATTTTTCCTCAACTAAACGCATCCAAAATCATCTCTTTTGTGTACGAAATTCCTCTGTTACCGTTAACGAGATGACCGAGGATGCCATAAGATTTCCTCGAAGTTCGCCTTCAGACGGCCTTCGCTTATTTGTTCACATTCGTATTCTTTATAGTCCTGACGGTATTCTCTTCTTCAAACCGTCACATACCGTATTCCTTGTCTATCCTTTCACTCCATAACAACGAGCTCTCAGTGTCGCTGTCGTCACAGGCGTGAAGTAAACGCGATCCATCGTTACAACGACTGAACGCGGCACGCGATTCGTTAACCAGTCCAGACGATTCGACGCTTCTGCTTCCGCAATAAAGCGAACAGACTCCTCTGAAAGTGTAATCTGATCGCAGTCGAAAATTCCAATTATCCAATGTGCCGGGACAGAAATATCTGATCCGATATGGACGTACATATATCTCCAATTGCTGGTTTATTTTCCGTTTTATACCTTAATTATTATAACACAACAAGAGGGGAAAAGCACGTGATATCAGTTATTACAGCAATAATAGCGACATCTTAGCTGAATGCTAAAATAAGCTGGACAGTGAGAATCGCTGGACGTCCAATTTACTCTGGCATTCAGCTAATTGAGTCATTTTGCCAAACGGCGAAGCAATCTCGACAAAGAGAGCGACAGGTCGTCCGGTTTACTTTGGATTTTAGCGGTTTCAGCCCTTTAAAATAACAGGTATTCCGCAGACCACACGGATAACTGTTTCTGCGCTCTTCGCAAGCGCGCAGCAGGCGCGTCCCGTGGCCTCCCGCCATTGACGTTCTAGAGGATCTAGAGGCACGACACCCATCCCTATTTCATCACATATCACGACAGCATTCGGATTTTGTTCAATGAGTTGCTCAATAAAAGTGTCTGTGTTTTCATCACGTTCAAGTAATGTCCGTAAAATATTTTGCAAATTTGAAATGGCAGGCGCTTTGAGTGCCTCTTCCGGCGTACAATCGATCGGGAGAACTGAAAGGTGATCTTCTGCGTAGATTTCCTTCCCGCTAAAAGCGCCGCCAATAATAAGCTTCATCGTTACTTCCCATCTCTTTCGAGAACTATGCCTACCGTGATACTTGTCTTATCCATGTTAAATGAATTGAGCTGCAATAACCAGCGTGAACATCCAGCCAAGCTCTGTGCGCTGGATGAGATATCCGGCTAGATCACCGGTGATGCCTCCAAATTCTTTTCGAGCTATGCGCAGAAAATTCAAAAAAACGAGTGCTACGATAACCAGTGCTATTAAAGATGGCGCCCAAGCGCTCCAAATAGAGAGAGCAAGCGCGATGAACGTAAAAACAAGCGCGGAAAGGAGTGCAGAAGGTCGATGCATTCTATGCTGCAACTCAAAAAGCATACCGCCTCCTTTGGCGTTCGGAAGCAGTAACAACGCATAAACGGCCACGCAACGCGACAAGATAAAGCCGCACGCCAACGGCAGCGTCAATCGGAAAGGCATCTCGGCCAACAGCGCAAACATGANGATCAAATAGATGACGCCGCGGATCACGGCAAACGCGCCGACATGCACATCACTTAAAATACGAAGTTTCTCTTCTCGAGTCTTATGTGATGATCGCGCGTCGACAGTATCTAAAAAACCGTCCATGTGGATGCCGCCCGTTATCAATATTGGGATGGTCGTTGAGACTGCACCTCGCAAAACAGCGCCGAACCATAAAAAAGCAATCCATTGCCACAACAAGAAAATCGCAGCGATAACCATGCCAATCAACGGAAAAAAGATAAAGACGTAACGCCCGTCCTCCTTTTTGAAATTAGAGTGGGGCATCGGTATCGCCGTATACATAGAAAAGGCCATCAAGCAAGCTCTCAAGAACATCTCAACGGTTCTCCCTTCAGCGTCACCGGTATACCGGCAACACACTCGACTACAAGATCACACCATGCCGCACACGCAGCATTAAGTCTACCCAGTTCGCGCATATACGCACATGTTTTATCCGTATAACGAAGACCATCCGAATCGATTTCATTCGTTATGAGAATCAAATGTTCCGCCATACTTGCAACGTGCCAAATTCCCGACTCAATTCGCTCAATCGATCCTCCGTCAAAAAACTCATTCGCGACCAGATTAGGCAAGTCTTCAAGTATGACGACTTTGCTTTTTTGAAAAGCGAGCGACGCCAAATCCTTTTCTTGCTCCACGACGATAAAAGGCTTGCCTCGACGATAGGCCTCGTGGCGGCGAACAATAGCAAAATCCTCGACGCTTCTTGCCTTCATCGTTGCAACGTAAAGAACAGGCATTCCACCTGAAAGTTGAAGAGCTGTGCGCTCGGCATAAGCGCTTTTACCACTTTTACTTCCACCTGTTACAAGTATGTTCATATTGCATTGCTCTTGTTTTTCTACTTACGGCACAAGTTACGGCACAAGGCATATCATGTCCACAGTGTACGTTCATCTTGTATTATTAATATTAATTATTCTAACGATTATCGCAATCTTTACAGCACACTGTCATTAAAATGTGACGCTGGATATTTACTTTTCCTTATATCTAATCCTTCTTATCCGTTATAGCTTCAACTTTAACTTCTACGATTTGTTCCTTCTTAGCTTCTTTTTTTTCCTTAGCTTCAACAGCCTTTTCCGGCGTAACGGTTCCCATTGAAACGGCATATAAGTGTAACGGCCCATCCCAGGGTTGGAACATGGAAACGTCGGTTGATGTTATAAAAACTTGGTGCCCACTAATGACATCTAACAATTGATGTCGTCGCGAAGCATCGAGTTCTGAGAGAACATCGTCTAAGAGCAAAATCGGTTTTTCGCCTGTACGACGTGATAAAATCACGAGTTCAGCCATCTTAAGCGCCAGAACAATCGACCGCTGCTGACCCTGCGATGCGTAAAGGCGTGCGTCTTGACCGTTAAGAGAGAAAGACAGATCGTCGCGGTGAGGACCTTGTGCCGTACTGCCGCGCGCAATATCGTCATCGCGAGCTGTCTTCAACCGATTAAAAAAATATGTCTCGATCTCTTTTTTAGACATCGAAGAATCTAGACCGGAAATGCTTCGATATGACACAATAAGCTCTTCTTTGAGCGATGTCAGATGCATTAGAGATAGAGCGCCATATTCCAAAAGGTACTTCGTGTAGTCAAGACGTTTTCTAAGAATCGAAGAGGAAACTTCCGCCAATTTCTGATCCCATACATCAAGATGCAGATAATCATCCATCTTAAATTGAATGGACGTACGCTTTTTCTGTTCGTCGGGTGTTTTNTTGTTGAGTTGAACATCCTCGCCTGTTTGATTCTCTTGATCTGTAATTTTAGTATCCTGAGAACGTTTGCTCCGATTACTGCGAGTAAGATTCAAATTTGTATCTCGTATGTGCTTTAATAGACGATTACGTTGACCGAGTATCGTCCAATATTCCTGAAGATCACGAAAATAGGCTCGGTCAGTACGAGAAATCAAAATATCGAGGAAACGACGTCGTTCTGCCGGCCCTCCTTTGACGATTTGCAGATCTTCCGGTGCGAAAATAATGGCATGGAAAAGTCCCATCAGATCAGATACGCGTGCCATGTCAAAGCCGTTATATTTTATCGTTCGTGAAGATGGTTTTGACGACGTTGCCATCTGATACGTAATGGAAAGAGATTCTTCAAGATTCTGATCTGTGAGAAAACGGATGCCCACACGATAAAAAGATTGTCCATGACGAATGAGTTCGTCATCACGGCCGGTTCGGTGCGAACGCGCGCATGTGCAAAGATAGATTGCTTCTAAAAGATTCGTTTTACCCTGTGCATTAGCGCCATAAAAGACCTGAGTTCCTGACGGGAACAAAAGGTCAAGCTGCTCATAATTCCTGAACTGATCCAGCGTTAACGATAATAGGCGCATACCGGGAGTTTATCTCCGCAGCGGCAGCACAAGGTAGTAAAAATCGTCGCCGTTTTCCGGTCTGATAGAACACGGTCCAAGACTTCCATTGAATGTGATCAACACTCGCTCATCGGTGATCTGACGCAACACTTCAATAAAGAACCGCGGATTAAAGTCAATTTCAACCGTCTCTCCGCTGAGAGCAACCGGAATTTCCTCACGCGCCGTACCGATATCTGTCTTAGACGTCACCCTCATAACGTCTTTATCTTCGCAATAGAATGTGACGGGAAAACGTCGGTCGTCCGTCTCGATCATAATGGACGCACGTTCTACGGCTGCAAGCAATACATCCGGGGCGATGATCAGACTCGTCTCGGCGTCTCTTGGAATAATAGTTTTATAATCCAAAAACTCTCCCTTGATAAGGCGTGTCACAACTTTGACATTGCTACAAGTGAAAATAACATAATTATGTGACGGAGAAATGGTCACTTTGTCATCGGAATCTTTCAGAATTCGCGCGATCTCGCCCATTGCTTTTGCAGGGATGATGATGTTGATGTTTTCCGCCAGCCCGTTGATCGTTTGATGACGAACGGCCAAACGGAAACCATCCAGCGCGACCAAAGTCATCGTACCGTCGCGACAAACGAGATTAAGTCCCATCAAAATCGGCCGTCCAAGATCACTTGAGACAGAAAAAATTGTTTGATTGATCATTTGCTTCAACTTTTTCTGCTCGATTTCAATCTTTACTTTGTCTTCAATAAAATGAATTTCCGGATACCTTTCAGACGCATATCCCCTTATGTGGAATACACTCTTACCTGACTCTACGAGTAAAACAGTATCCTCTTTTACTTCCAAGTACACATTGTTGTCCGGGAGACTGCGAACGACATCCAACATTATTTTTGCAGGAACGACAATACTGCCTTTGTTGGATATATCGGCATCCATGCGGTATTCAATACCCGTTTCATTATCATAACCGGTGAGAATCAATGACTGATCAGCCGTCATGAGAATGCCATCTAAAACAGGATTCGTCGAGCGGACGGCTACCGATCTCTGAACGGTATTAAGTGCATCCATCAGATTGTTTCTAGAGCATGTCAGTTTCATTGTTGCCTCCCGCGTCTTTCTTCATTATTACTAAGATAATTCATCTATCATCTTCTTATTAGTGTTAATACTGTGTAAAACGCACATTTGCGTTGATTTACCAGTTCTTTGACTATGTTAAGAAATCGTTAAATAATTGTTACTTGTTTATGACAACTAAGAGTTATTAACGAACTCTTTTTTCTTAACATTTTGTCAACATTGTATAAACGTCTGTTTTTCAACAAATGTTAATGAAATTGTTGATTTATTGTAATCGCGCTTCTATGTTAGCGACTGCTTCTTGAAGATTTGTATTTGTTTTTAACTCTTCACTTATTCTATCATAGGCATGCAAAACTGTTGCGTGATTTCTGCCGCCAAATGCAGAGCCTATTTCTTTAAGTGTTTTGTTTAGTTTTTTACGGCAAAGATACATCGAAATTTGACGCGGTTCTACGATGTTTTGGCTGCGTTGTTTTGATTTTAAATCGTTAATGGTTACGTTATAGTAGTTAGCTACAATTTCCATAATGAGCGGAATATCGATTTCTTTTACTGCTCCGGGCTGGATGATGTTTTGAAGAGCCTGGCGGGCTATGTCTAGCGTTACATCGACATTCATGATTTGAAGAGCGCTGATCGTCTTAAAGGCACCTTCAATTTCTCTGACGTTCGTCGTCACATTCGTTGCAATATATTGAATGATGTCCGGCGAGATATCTACGCCGTGTGTCTTACAAAGGTTCAACAAAATCGCAACGCGCGTCTCAAAGTCGGGCGGCGTAATGTCAATTGTTAAACCGCACATAAAGCGTGTTCGCAGGCGTTCTACCAGAGAGGAGAGACTTTGAGGCGGTTTATCACAAGTGAGAACGACATTTTTCCCGGATTCATAGAGCGCGTTAAAGGTGTAGAAAAATTCAACCTGCATGCGATCCTTCGATTCGATAAATTGAATGTCGTCAATCAGAAGCATATCGGCCATGCGATAGTGATTCCGAAATTCTTCAAACTCATTTTTCTGTACACATACAATGAAATCGTTGACAAATTGCTCCGTCTGAACGTATATAACGCGCTTATCGGGGTAATTTTGACGGACTTTGTTGCCTATTGCATGCAGCAAGTGCGTCTTTCCGAGACCGGAACCGCCATAAAGAAACAGAGGATTATAATTTCGCGGACTTTTCATCGAAGCCACTGCGACAGAAGCGGCATGCGCAAACCGGTTGCCGGATCCTACAATAAACGTGTCAAATGTATAATTTGGATTGAAAACGCCCATCTGAAATGAATTCGTGCCGTTTCCGTTAAGCGAAAGTCCTCCGTTTTCTATCGGAACACGTTCTATTGTTTGTTCAAGAAACGGCACCTCGCCGTTCGGAGAAACCGTTATCTCCGTTTTGTAATGTACACGTGTATGATCGCGCAAAGCGTCCTCAATCAAATTGCTATAAGGTTTAAGAAAATCCTGTGCAAGTTTATTTTGCACGGCTAAACCAAAAACACGATCGGATGCAATATAAGGTTTTACATTCAAAAACCACGTGCGATAATTTAGAGGATCGACTTCCTTGCTCAACGTTTTCTGACAGACGGCTTGCCAGATCGCATTCGCATCAATTCCAGAATTCACCATTCAACGCTCCAAAACAACAACATCTCATCAGGCCCAAAACACATAACCAGTAAGGCATCGAAACAAAAGAATGTCTTTCCAAATGGGGGTCATTCGCCTTACCCGGAAAAAGTACGTAATCAATATCCTACCAGAAAAAGAAACGTCGTCAACCGAAAAAAGACATTATTATCAGGCCTTTTAGTCACTTTTTGGCCGCATTTTTTTTAACAATTTGTGGTTTGTTTTTTGTTGAAAAAGAGAGAATTTGTTGATAAAAAAAGGTGCCATTCTAAGAGTCCTGATATGACAAAATTATGTAATGAATACGATGATTATACGGTGTTGATAACTATAATGTTATTAACAAAAATGTAAAATTAGTGTTGATAACTCATTTTTCAAATGTTAACAACTGGTTTTGGAATATCGGAATATTTCAAAATGGTGACAAAAAATGTAAAAAGCCTTGATGAATGTTTTAGACACACGTCGATACGTCCGATACTATTTGGACATGATTCTTGAAAACGTTTCAAGAGCAGTGTAGATCTCTTCCTCCGTATTTGTCGCGCCAAAAGAGAAGCGGATGGTGCCTTTTGGGAAGGTGCCGAGACTTTTGTGGGCTAGCGGTGCGCAGTGAAGGCCGACGCGTGTCTTTATGGCGCCTTGTCTTTCCAGTTCGTAGGCGATTAGACTGTTGTCCTTCTCAGGGACGTTGACGGAGACAACGGCAGTACGGCCTTCAACACTTGGCATCCCGATGGGCACAACGCCGGGGATCTCTTTTAGACCTTCTAAGAACAGTGACGTGAATGCCATTTCACGGCGATGCAAGTCGTCGATGCCTTCTTTTTCCAGATAAAGCAATGCCGCTCGAAGCCCGATAATGCCGGGAATATTGGGCGTTCCACTTTCAAATTTATCGGGCATAAACTCGGGTTGTTCATATTGGTTGGACTGGCTTCCCGTGCCGCCCAGAATGAGCGGCTCCATTTCGGACGAAAGCGCTCGTGTCGCGATAAAGCCGCCGATGCCCTGTGGTCCAAGCAGTCCCTTATGGCCTGTAAACGCGAGAAAATCGACGTTCATCGCTACCATATCGATCGGCACGCTGCCCGCTGATTGTGCAGTGTCCAGCGCGAAGCAAATACCGCGGTCATGGCAAATCTGTCCGATTTCGGCGGCCGGCAAAAGGGTGCCGGTTACGTTGGAAACATGAAGCATAACGACAGCTCTTGTCTCGGGAAGAATTGCTTTTTTGACATCGTCAGGTGCTACTTCGCCGCGCAGATTGGCAGGAACGACNCTAAACCTAATATCACGCAATCTGGCAAGCTNCGTTACCGGGCGCATCACGGCGTTNTGTTCCATGCCGGAGACGATGACATGGTCTCCCGGATGAAGGAAGCCGTACAAAAACATGTTGATCGAATATGTGACGCTTGGTGTAAAAACGACTTGTCGCGGATCGTTAAATCCAAACAAGGTCGCCAACCGATATCGTGTGTCGGCGATTTCCGCCTCAACGGCAAATGCCTCTTCGTAATTCCCGCGTCCAATATTGACGCCGTGTTCTTCTAAAGTAGTTTTGATCGCATCGCCTACGCCGGGCGCTTTTGGAAAAGAGGTACTCGAATGGTCAAGATAAATCATGGTTTTCTCCGATAGTTGGTCATATGTTGTTAGAAGCAAATGTAAAGATTCCTCGTGTTCGCTGTGTTCGCTCTTTTTCTATATTCTGCACGCATTCCATATATTTTATTTTAAGCTGCACGCATTCCATACATTTTAAGGCTATTTTGCCTTGTTTGTCTTGCAACAATCGATTTACTCCAAAAGATCGTCAAGCCAGAGCCGAGATGAGGCGTCAGACGGCATGTACCACGTACTGATAGGAGCAATCTGCCACGGGAAGCAAGCGACGCCGTCGGGTGAGGCCTTGCGCTTGAATTGACTATTGAAAAAGCGTCGAATAAAAGAGGACAGCCAGTGTTTTAGTTCTTCTTGCGTATACGAGTCACGAAAAACATGTTCTGCCAAAACCAAGATTTCGGACGGCTTTTCATTTAAGAAAACGAAATGCCAGAGGTAGAAGTCTACGAGCTCATAAGGACCGACGGAATCCTCCGTGATTTGACGGAGCGTATTGTCTGCATGAGGAGGAAGAAGTTCCGGCGACACGGGGCGCGCGAGGATTTCGCGCAATGCCGCCGCCATCGCGCGGGCTTTCTCCTGCGCCATTTTTGGGAAAAGAGAGCCATCATCTAGCATATCTGCCGCTTCTTCCGTCATCAGGCGAATCACAGTTTTGGAAAGAGACGCGTTGACGGCGTACATCGACATTTGGTCGCCGTTATACGTGCACCATCCGAGCGCCATTTCCGAAAGGTCGCCCGTGCCGACGACGAGCCCCTTCTCCATGTTGGAAAGATCCATGAGGATTTGCGTCCGCTCTCTTGCCTGCGCGTTCTCATATGTCAAATCGTGCGTCACACCGTCGTGTCCGATAGCCTCAAGGTGAGAGGTTGTTTCTTGATGAATCGGTATTTCCCGAAAATCGACGCCTGCCGACTCGCCAAGCGTGCGGGCAAGCTTTATGGACGTTTGAGAAGTTCCCGGTCCGGGCATGGAACATGCTAAGACAAACGAGGGTTCACGCCGGAGAAAATCTGCCGCTTTGAGACACACAAGAAAAGCAATGGCAGAATCGAGTCCGCCGGAAAGACCTAGCACCGGGCGAACACCGACCGTTTTAAGCCTCGTTGCGAGCGCATGCGCCTGAATCGTCAATGTTTCTGTAAAAAGCGTCCGACGACTGACGCCGGGCGCCTCAATGAGAGGAAAGCGGGAACGTTGCAGGGCGTTTTTA
>JGI24710J26742_10005214_pt1 | contig 10336 bp, 7 predicted proteins | sample BioPla2DNA2_FD_26742 | JGI IMG/M metagenome (IMG submission 26742) | reverse complement strand
TTAAAGGTTGGAGTAATATATAGTGAAACTAGAAGGATAACTGGAATAAACATTAATACTTTAAAGAAATTTCATTTTCAATTAAAGGATTCAATAGAAGAAGGAATAAGGACTATAAGGCTTCAGGGCTGGAATATACTTATGATGAGAAACTCTTTAGGTATTAATTTATGGATAAATCAAACTGTAAAGCTTTTTAAAACATATATAAAAAAATATGGTGTTCCCGATATAATACATGTACATATTGGCTTGTACGGAGGGATTGCAGCAAAAAGAATTAAGGAGATATATAATATTCCTTATATTATTACTGAACATTCATCCCATGTTTTAAATGGAACTTTAAATGAATATCATAGAAAACTATTAAAGGAAGGCTATGATAATGCTGATTGTCTAATAAGTGTTGGGGAAAAGTTAAAGTCAAAAATGATGAATTTTACAAGTAATGAAATAGAGGTAATACCTAATATAGTAAATACTGAAAAGTTTATTATAAATAAGAATAAAGAGAATAAAAATAGATTTAGATTTGTAAGTGTATCCTTTTTAACTGATAATAAAAATGTTGATTTAACAATAAGGGCTTTTGGTAAAGCTTTTAAGGGGAAGGAAGCTTTTGAACTTTATATAGCAGGGGATGGAACTGCAAAAACAAAGCTTGAGAACTTAGTTAGAGAGCTAAGATTAGAAAATCAAGTTAAGTTTGTAGGTAAGGTAAGCAGAGAGAAGTTACCTGAATTTTTAAATGAGGGAGATTGTTTTGTTCTTCCTAGTAAGTATGAAACCTTTGGAGTTGTTTATATTGAAGCCTTATCCTGTGGACTGCCTATTATTACTACAAAATGTGGTGGACCAGAGGACTTTTTTAGGGAGGATTTAGGATATATTATAGATGTTGGAGATGAAGAAGCCTTAGTTGAGGCTATGAGGGATATAGTAGTAAATAAAGAGAACTTTAATGGTGAAACTATGTCTAAATATATAAAAAACAAATTTAGTGAAGCTGTTATTGCCAGGGAAATAACTAGGGTTTACAATAGAGTCCTTGAAGATAATAGAAAAAATAGGTGAAAATATGAATAAATTATTTAAAAAGTTTTTAGAGTTTGCATTGGGAAATGGAATAGTAATTATATTAAGCTTGATTTCTTCTGCAATAGTAACAAGATTAATAGGTCCAGGGGAAAAGGGAAAAGCAGATTTATTTGTAACTTATACTAGCTTATTAGTGCTAGTTTTGACAATGGGAATTGATCAGGCTTTTATTAGATATTATAATGATGAGAAGGCAGGAAATAGAGGAGGTCTTTTAAAAAGATCAGTAAAGCTTCCAATAATTTTAAGTACAGCAATAGCGGCAATATGTATAGTTTTTTATAAGCCCTTATCAAATTATATGGTTAATGAAATTTCCTTATTATTGATTATACTATTTGGTCTTAATATTATTATTAGTATAATAAGTAATTTTGCAGTAATAAATATAAGAATGAAACAAAAGGCAAAAACTTATTCTTTAGTTAGTGCTAGCAATAAACTTTCATATATTGGAGTATTATATTTATTTTACTATAAACATAATGATAATTACATTACTGTGGTTATGACTACAGTTTTTGCAAATTTAATTATGCTTATTTTTGCTGTTCTAATTGAATATAAAGACTGGTTTAAAATAAATAAGAAAATAAAATTAAATACAAGTATTACTGATTTAAGAAGATATGGAACACCATTTATTTTATCCATGGGATTAACATGGATTTTTCAATCTGCAGATAAAATATCTCTTCAACATTTAAGTACGGAGGAGCAAATTGGTCTTTACGGTGGTGCTATGACAATAGTACAAATACTAAATGCAGTTCAAGGGGTATTTACAACATTTTGGACTCCAGTTGCTTATGAAAGATATTCAACTAATCCAGAGGATACTAAGTTTTTTACTAAGATAAATGAGCTTGTTTCTTTTTCAATGCTTATACTTGCTTCAGGATTAATGGTATTTAAAGATATAATAGTTCTTTTTCTAGGAAGTGACTATAGGGAAGCTAGATACATATTTCCATTTTTAGTATTAATGCCAATAATGTATACTATATCCGAAACTACAGTTCTTGGAGTAAATTTTAAAAAGCAAACCAAGAACCATATATATATAGCAGTGGCTTCTGCAGGGACAAATATTATTGGAAATGTACTGTTAGTCCCATCTTTAGGAGCCAGAGGAGCAGCTATTTCAACAGGCTTAGCTTATGTAATTTTCTATATAATGAGAACTTATTTAGGAAATAAATATTACAAGATTGATGTAAATAATAAAAAGTTCTTTATTTCAGTAGCTGCAGTTTATATTTTAGCTATTTTCTCAAGTATTTATAAATTTAATGCTATTATTTTAGTGGTTAGTTTATTAACTTTTGCTGTAATTTTATTAATGTATAAAAGCTTAGTAAGTGAAGGTTTTACTTTAATTAGAGAAAAATTAATAAAAAAGTAATAAAAAAGCAATGATTTATAAGGGGCATACAGAGGGCTGAAATATAGACAATATATAGTTATGAGTAGTATAATTATCATTGATTAATGAGAAAAATTTATAATGATGATTATAAAGTTAGGAGACGAAAACATGAATAAGCTAAAAACATTTTTAATGGTGGTCATAGATGCTTTTTTAGTTAATATGGCATATCTACTAGCAATAAATATTTCTTTTCATCATAGATTTACCGAGATTGCCACTATATATCAAAAAAATATGATAGTAGTAACTATAATTTATGTTATATGTTTTTCCTTGTTTAAATTATATAATTCATTATGGGACTTAACAGGAACAGATGAATTTTTACTTGGAGTTGGTGGAGGGATTCTATCAGGATCTCTAGTAATTTTATATACAAGATTTGCTCCTAATATTACATCAGTTGGAGCAACTATACCTTTAAATGTCTGTGTTATTGCAACTATGATGACTTGTATTTTTGTTCTAGGGTATAGAATCCTATTTAGAGTATATAGAAGATCTTTATTATATGCTCCATATAAGTACGATAAGGACCAAGAAAGAGTTATGATAGTTGGAGCAGGTTCTGCTGGAACTATGATTATTAATGAAATGATGTCTAGAAGAAATCTTAAGCTTAATCCAATAGTTTTAGTAGATGATGATGATTATAAGCAGGGCAAAAGAATAAGTGGAGTTAAAGTAGAAGGTAAAAGAAAAGATATAGTTAGATTAGCTATTGAAAAGGAAATAGATATTATTTTAATTGCAATTCCATCTATTGATGGTAAAAATAAAAAAGAAATACTAGAAATATGCAAGAAAACAAATTGCAAAATAAAAATAATACCTGGTATTTATGAAATCATATCTGGAAAAGCTACTGTTAGCAGGATAAAAGATGTAGATTTAGAAGATTTATTAGGTAGAGACCCTATTGTATTAGATGATAAGGGGATATCAAATTATTTAAATAATAAGGTGGTTTTAGTTACAGGAGCAGGCGGTTCTATTGGATCAGAATTATGTAGGCAAATTGCAAACTATGGACCTAAAAAATTAGTACTTTTTGACATATATGAAAATTCAGTTTATGATATACAAAATGAATTAAAAGCTCATTTTAAAGAGTTAAAAATGGAAGTTCTTATAGGTTCTATAAGAGATAAAGAAAGATTACAAGAAGTTTTTAAAAGTAATAGTATCGAAGTAGTATTCCATGCGGCAGCTCATAAGCATGTTCCTTTAATGGAGGATAGTCCAAAGGAAGCTATAAAAAATAATGTTTTTGGTACATTAAATTTAGTTCAAACTGCTGATGAATTTAAAGTTGAAAGATTTGTGCTTATATCTACAGATAAGGCAGTAAATCCAACTAATATTATGGGAGCTACAAAAAGATTATGTGAAATGATAATTCAAGCTTATAATACTATAAGCAAAACTGATTTTGTAGCAGTTAGATTTGGTAATGTTCTTGGAAGTAATGGTTCTGTAATACCTTTATTTAAGAAGCAAATTCAAGAGGGAGGACCAGTTACTGTAACCCATAAAAATATTATAAGATATTTTATGTTGATTCCTGAAGCAGCACAGCTTGTTTTACAGGCAGGAGCTTATGCAAAAGGTGGAGAAATATTCGTTTTAGATATGGGTAAGCCAGTTAGAATATATGATTTAGCAAGAGATCTTATAAAACTTTCTGGTTTTGAGCCAGGTGAAGACATACAAATTAAAGTAACAGGATTAAGACCTGGAGAAAAGCTTTATGAAGAACTTTTAATGAGTGAAGAGGGCTTAACAGCTACTAAACATAAGAAAATATATATAGGAAGACCTACTTTTGAAAGCATAGATAGTTTAAATAAGAAATTAGGGGAACTAAGGGAAGTTTTAAAAGAGGAAAGTAATGAAATGGTTAAACTTAAGATGAAACAAATTGTTCCTACTTATAAAGAACCCAGTCAGGTAAACGAGGTGGCATTAACTGAGAATTAACTATTTTAAAAGTAAGAGGTAAAATAAATGAATAAAGTTAATAGGGCAGTAAAAAGAATATTTGATTTTATAGCATCTTTAATTGGGATAATAATAATATTACCAATACTTATAATAGTTGCAATATGTATAAAGCTAGATTCTAGAGGAAAAGTCTTGTTTCTTCAAAAAAGAGTTGGGAAAGATGGCAAACCTTTTTATATTTATAAGTTTAGAACTATGGTAACAGATGCTGAAAATCTTGGGAAGCAGATTACAGTTGGAAAGGATAGCCGAATTACAAAGGTTGGAGCTTTTCTAAGAAAATATAAAATAGATGAGCTTCCACAACTTTTTAACGTATTAAAAGGTGATATGAGCTTAGTTGGACCAAGACCAGAAGTTCCAAAGTATGTTGAACTTTATACAAAAGAAGAAAGAAAAGTTTTAGAAGTTAGACCTGGCATAACAGACCTAGCATCTTTAAGATATAGTGATGAAAATGATATTCTAGGAAAGGTTGAAAATCCAGAAGAATATTATATAAACATCATTATGAAGGATAAACTTAAATTAAATTTAGAGTATATTGAAAAAAGTAATATCATTTTCGATATTTATTTAATTATTAAAACAATAATAAAATGTATATAAGGTGGTAATTCATATGAAAAAACTTAAGTTTGCTATAGTAGGATGCGGAAGAATATCTTATAAGCATGTGGAAGCCTTAGCTGAAAATAGTGATATAGCTGAGCTTACTGCTACTTGTGATATAAAATTAGAGCTTGCAGAAGCTAAAAAAGAAGAATACCTAATAAAAATGAATGATAATAGTTTAAAGGTTGCTGCTTATGTTGACTACAAAGAAATGCTTGAAAAAGAGGATATTGACGTTATAGCTATTGCAACAGAAAGTGGATACCATGCAGATATTGCAATTTACTGTATGAATAAAGGAAAACATGTAGTAGTGGAAAAGCCAATGGCCTTATCTATTGACGATGCAAATAAAATGATAGAAGTTGCTAAAGAAAATAATGTTAAGCTATCTGTTTGCCATCAAAATAGATTTAACAAACCAATTCAAAAATTAAGATCTGCTGTTGAAGAAAATAAGTTTGGAAGAATAATGAATGGAACTGCAAGAATTCTTTGGAGAAGAGATGATAACTACTATAAACAAGCACCATGGAGAGGAACTTGGGATTTAGATGGTGGTACATTAATGAATCAATGCATTCATAACATTGATTTATTACAATGGATGATTGGTTCTGAGGTTGAAAGAGTTTATGCTGAATGTGATACTTATAGAAATAATATAGAAGGCGAAGATTTTGGAGCTATAATAGTTAGATTTAAAAATGGAGCTATTGGAATTATTGAAGGAAGTGCTGTTGTTTATCCAAAAAACTTAGAAGAAACTTTAAGTATATTTGGAACTGAAGGAACTGTTGTTGTTGGAGGACTTGCAGTTAATGAACTTAAAACTTGGAGATTTGAAGGTGAAGATGAAGAAGCAGCAAAGAGAGACCTTCAAGTTGAAATAGATAGTGTTTATGGCACAGGTCATACACCTTTATTTAAAGATGTAGTAGATGCTATTAATAATGATAGAAAGCCTTATATAAGTGGTGAAGATGCTATAGTGCCATTATCAATAATATTAGCAGCATATAAGTCAAGAAAAACTGGCATGCCAGTTGAATTCCCACTTACTAATTTTTCAAGTAGTTATATGAAAGATAACAATTAGGTGCTGTACTGCAATTTAAAATTTATATGTAGAATTATAATAAAGCTGCCTTAGACAGCTTTATTATAGTTGAACTAAGGTGAATATATGAAAAAGTTTAATTTTAAAAACAATATCTTTTCATGGACTTTTACTATAATAATTTTTTTTTCAATAGGTTATAAAATTTATAAAGTTTATGATGAAAAAGTAAATAAAATAACAAAGGAAGTTGTAACTATTTACTTAAAATACAATGAAATTGAAGATGGAATGATTGAAGCTGTAAGCAGGTTTAATAAAGCCCATGAGGATATATACATAAGACTTAGGGTTACCGGTGAAGATTATGACAATATTGTGCATACAAAACTTGCAAATGAATATGATATCGATATTTTAGAATACAATGGGAGAACTTTATTAGACAAAGATTTTATAAGACCATTAAGTTCAATAGGTATGAATTTAACAAATATTAAAGATAATTCTTTTTTATTATATAATGAAGATATTATTGGAATTAAATATGGAATGGCTATGCCAAAACTTTTGTACAATAAAGAAATATTAAATGGAGTTGGAGTTTCAAGTAGTGAAATAAAAACTTTAGATGATTTATTAGAGGTTTCACGTAAAATTAAAAAAATGTATAATATAGTTCCAATTAATTTATCATTAGAAAATATACACGATATATTTTCAATTTTGGGAACTTCATCAACGGCAGAGAATTCTACATATCCTACATTCTGGAATTATAGAAGTGGGGAATATGATTTTTCTGGATTATCAAAAGTACTTAATTATTTTAAAATTATGTATGAAGAAGGTCTTATAAATAAGGATTTTGAAGCTAAAGATAATGAAAGTTTATTTAACGGCTTTAAGAATGAAAAAACAGCTATAATGCCGGTAAATTATTATCAAAAATATAGTGTAAGAGATAGATTAGAAGGGATGAATTTAGATTTCTCTAATATTCCTTTTACTTCAGAAGGTGGAAAGTTATATTATTATACATACGCTAGGACTCTAGTTCTTGCAAACAATAATAATAAAACAGAAATGTCTAGTAAGGAATTGGAAAGGGATAGAAAACATGATGAAGCAGTTAAATATGTTTTTGAATGGTTAATTAGTGAACAAACTACTAATTACTTAATAGATAATGATTATAATTTTGCATCCTTTTCTAACTATAATATAGATAAAAGTGACAAGTTATATGGAATGAATGATAATAGATTTTATTTACAAAATATCAAGGATCCAACAGAAGTTTTAGCAGGAAACTCAGAACTGACTAGAGATTATGTATATAAAATGATTAAAGGAGAAATTGATATAGAAACAGGAATTTCAAATTTAACTAAGGAATTAAATGAATTTATTAAAACTAATGCTAGAAATGTTGATATTGATTTGGAGAAGTATAAGGAGTAATTTATGTTGAAAAAATTATTAGACAAAAAGAATATATTAATAATTGCTTTTCTTTTATTTATAGCAATAATTTCTGAGGTATTATCAATTAAAACTTTAGGTATTAAAGATGGAACAACATTTACTGTATCATTATTATCTACAATTTTAATATTATTCATTGGAAAAAATAATATTAAGAAGGCAATTTATCTATTTATTATATCAATGCCCATATTAGTAACTGCAAGAAAGGGTTTTTACTTAGACTTTGTTATACTTAAGCTTAACTTTGAATCTATAATAATATTATATTTATTTATTATTCACTACAAGGAAATAAAAGCTAATATTCAAAGTAGAATTCAAAATAATAAAAGTGTTAGGTATTTTCTTTACTTATTATTTATATTTACATTAGGTGCTTTAATAAGCTCTATTTTTTCTAAAGATATATTTGAAACTTTAAGATTAACTATAACATCAGTATTAGTTCCTATTTTGCTTGTGCTTATAATTATAAGCAAGTTTGACAGACGTGACAAAAAAGCTTTAGTTTATTCTTTTGCTATATCTTTAAATTTAAGCTGTCTCTATGGAGTTATGCAGATATTGGGAATTGGTTTTAATATTTCGGCTATTAAAGAAGCAAGAGAAAGTTTAACTTTTGGATATCATAATGGAAATATTTTTGTAAATATTGCGTTAATGATATTTCCTCTTTTATTAAATGAGTTATTATATGAAAAAAATAAATTAATAGAAAAGGCATTTTTAATGTTATCAATAATGCTACAAGTTATTAGTATATTTTTAACATTCTCAAGAGGGGCCTGGCTTGGAATTGCCATTTCATGTGCACTTATTTTGATTAGTAAAAAGTATAAATATATTTTTATTGCTGCTACTATTTTAGGTTTAATAAGTTTACCATATGTTTTACCTAAAATTTTAGGAAGAGGAGATACCTCATTGAATTTCCTTCAGATTACATCAAATACTGCAAGAGTTCTGTCTATAATTACAAGTAAAGAAGTTATAAAAAACAATCTATTGGGAGTTGGTTTTGGAAACTTTAATAATTATTATAGAGAAAATGTAGCTGATGCATATTTGAGTATAAATGCTGAGGTAAGAAAATACATGGTGGCACCACTTTATAGCATGGAGCATGCCCATAATTTCTTTTTAAATATAGGTGTAGAGATTGGAGTAATATCACTTATTGCTATAATACTTATATTTATTGATAGAATTAAAGAATGTATAAAGGATTATAGTTTTAATAGGGGAATATTTATATCTATAATTTTATTTGTTTTTATTGGACTAACAACTGGAATAGAACTTAATCATAAAGGCGTTATTACCAATACATATATTTTATGGATATTATTTTCTATGCTTTCATTACCAATAAAAAATTCCGTAGAGGAGAGATAAGATGGGGAAAAAAGTATGTCATATTTCAACAGTTCATTATGAAAATGATAGCAGAATTTTATTAAAGGAATGTCAAAGCTTAAGCAAGGCAGGTTTTGATGTTTCTCTTGTAATAAATTCAGATAAGGATAAGTATATTTATGGAACTAATATAGTAGCATTAGATGATAGTAATAAGAGCAGAGTTTATAGAATGTTTAAGAAGAGCAAGGTTGCTCTTAAAAAAGCTTTAGAAGTAGATGCTGATATTTACCACTTTCATGATCCAGAACTTATAAGAATAGGACTAAAACTTAAAAGAATGGGTAAAAAGGTAATATATGATGTTCATGAAGATGTGCCAAAGCAGATTTTAGTTAAAGAATATTTAGGGCCATTATTTATTAGAAAGATAGTATCAAAAGTATTTAATTTTTATGAAAAGAATTCTACTAAAAAGTTTGATGCTGTTGTTGGAGCAATAGATGAAATATCTAACCAATTTGATAATAAAAATGCAGTTACAATAAAGAACTATGCAATTAAGGATATAATAGAAGCTGCTATACCTATAAAAAGAGAAGAAAATGATAAGATTGTTTTAATATATGTTGGATCCATAACAAAAATTAGGGGAATTAAAGAAATTATTAAAGCAACAGAACTTCTTAAGGGGAAAGCTGAACTTTGGATATTAGGTAAATTTGAAACAGAAGAGCTGAAAAAAGAATGTGAAGCTATGGAAGGATATAAGTACTGTAAATATTTTGGTTCNCTGCCTTTAAAGGATGTTTATAGCTATATTAAGGCAGCAGATATTGGTATGTGTACTCTTCATCCAACGGAAAATTATAAGGAGAGCATTCCTATTAAGGTTCTAGAATATATGGCTTCAGAAGTGCCAATAATTCTTTCTGACTTTAAGTATTGGAAAGATTTATTTGGAGATGTTGGAGCTTATGTTGATCCATTAGAACCTCAGTCTATAGTAAAAGCAGCAGAGTCTTTTATAGAAAATAAAGAATTGATTAAAAAAATAGGAACAAAAAATAAAGAAAGATTCTTAAAAGAATTTAGTTGGGATGCTGAAGAGAAGAAATTAATAGAACTTTATAATAAAATATAAAGGAATCAATTTAATACTCTTTTAGAAATATATGGAATAATTAAGAAAGTCTTGGTTGTTTTATTATTCCCAATTATTTATAATACTAAGTGTATAATTTTTTGTGCACTTAGTTTTTTTATTTGTAGGAGGA
>JGI24710J26742_10005210_pt1 | contig 10343 bp, 13 predicted proteins | sample BioPla2DNA2_FD_26742 | JGI IMG/M metagenome (IMG submission 26742) | reverse complement strand
CAACATTTAACTGAATGTATTCCTCTTTGTGAATGTTGAGCAGTCTGTTTCTTCCGAATTTTCTGCGTTTCTCGGTTCTACCTGAATCTGCTCAGCCGCACAATGGTCTCCATTCATATAGTATTCGCATGTATTTACAATGCATTTGATCCCTTCATTTGGTTTATCCATTTTTCTTATTGCCATTTATTCATTACCTCCAAACATAATTATTACGTTTCTATTGTTTGTAGGTAAAAAAGAAATAATTCAGTTAATCTAACATTGACGCTGGAAAATTTTTAACAGCCTAAGAAAATGATTTGCTTCACGTAGAGTATGGTCTGCCAGTAATGGTATGATAATAGATTTGATCTTGCATTCCAAAAGTCCTGCGGTTCCTTGAGCTTTAAAATCCCGTATATCCATTGTTGCCTGAAGGCTATCTGCCGTCAGCCTTGAACAGTCAGCCGCCATTGCCCTGTCCAATGCTTCTCTGGATTCAATGGTTAGCTTATCAAATTCATGTCCGAACCTGTCGGCTATATTAAACAGTTCTACCTCAGTCGGATCTAAAAGCCCTCGTATGAATTTGGCATGCTCCGCCATAATCTGATTCCAGAACGCCTCCTGTTCAAATATTTCCCGCTGGATATTGATATGTTCTCTTGACTGCAGTCTCTGAATAAGACGTCTGTATAATCTGGCTTCTCTTAAGATATGATCAATCAACAGCGGATAATTCATGGTAAACATCTTACAGGATAAAACATCATTTAAGATGGTATTTTTAAATTGAATTATACTGTCAAGCAATGAAATTGCTCTTCTGTTCAGAGTAAATACCCGCCGCTCCAACATTGGATTAAAATCATTTCCGGGTGCCAAGCCCTTCTCAGCCTGTGTGATTTTAGTNTTTAGCTGTATTCCTGTATAGAATTCCGTTTGTCTTTCGACATCAAGTGTATATTGTGTTATAATTTCCCCCGAAGCTATTGCTTCCCTGCTAATTACCCCATTGGCCAATACAATGCAGTCTTCAAGAAACTCACCAAAAGCTAATCTTAACTCATCTGCACGTTTACTGAATTTCTCATCTCTGGGTGTAAAAGATGTCTGCAAAAAAAATGAATGCTCCTTCATTATTCTTCCAAAGAACAAATGAGTTTCCAGAGACTGTCTGATAAAATCTGTCCGTGATAACATAAAATCCTCCTTATAAATATGCTGATAATTAAATATGTTATGCCATCATGTGTGATTTTTGTTATTAAAGTAATTTGTTTTATCAATAACAGTGTATTACGCTTGTCGAATAAAGTTCCTAAGATAACAATTAAAAATGCAGAAGGACAGTACATAATGCATCATCCTTCTGCACTTTATCTTATTATATCCGACTTAAATCTTTTGAGGGAAGATATAAAATCGGGTATCCTATGTTATCTATACAAAAAACGTGAACCTGATTAGCCGGCAAACTGAAGAGCTATTCCCTCTGCCATCATATCAGCCATTTCCAAAGCCTGCATTTCTATATCATCAAATCCATTAACGGCAGCCTGATAATTGTGCTCTATTAAATCATTCACGTTATTTGCCAGCAGCTCAAGATGCTCCATCAACATAGCACTCCAATCCTCGGTAGTCCAATTAGGATTGATATTCCCCAACAGTTCTGCTATCTGATTAGCATTATCCACCCATCTTTGCCATATGGCATTTACCTGATTTGCATCTCCGGCAATTGATGCGTTGACAATCTCTGCAGCAATTGTAATATGATCACGGAACAGATTCTCAAATGTCTGAGCGGTTGCATCTCCGTAAAAAGGCCGCAGTGCATTGGCAAAATCAGTGGCTCCACGAAGCAGCCTCTGTGTTGATGCTTCAAGCTCAGGGAGATCGTGGATTATCCCAAGCACTACCATCCTAGTCCAGAATATATGCTGCTGCCAAAGCAAACGAAAATATTCTGTCAGGTCAAACAGCATGCCATAATAATCATCCATCATACGATTATCCATCATGCGGTTGTTCATCATGCCGTTATTCATCATGCCGTTATACATCATATTATTTCCCATCATATTATTCATCATATTATCATGCATCATGTTATTATTGATGGGGTAGGGAGGATAAAACTGAAAACCCGGTCTTATTGTTATGACCTGCCCGACCTGAAGATTTCTTGGATCAATTCCCGGATTTAATTCCATAATCGATTCCACGGTTGTATTAAACACCTGTGCCAGCATCCAAAAGGTGTCATATGGCCGGATTGTATATCTAATTGTACCATTCATAATACTTACCATCACCTATATAGAGTTCTATTTCAGCTTATGACGGTAGTAGTTAAAAGGTTACAATCAAACAAAATTGTATAATGATTTGTTATAAAACCATTACCAGTGTACCGGCTGCAATTAATAATCCCCCGATTATAGCTTTAAGACTAACTGTTTCTCCTAAGAAGATGAACGCCATTATCATGGTAATTACTACGCTTAGCTTATCAATAGGAGCTACCTTTGAAACCTCCCCAAGCTGTAGTGCCCTGAAATAAAAAAGCCAGGACGCACCGGTTGAAAGGCCTGAATAAATCAGGAATCTCCAGTTCTTACCTGTCAGTGCTGTTATCTCCTTCTGTTTGCCTGTCAAAAACACGATGCCCCAAGCCATAAGTAAAACCACGAAGGTTCTAATGGCTGTTGCAAGATTTGAATTAATACCCTTTAAGCCTATCTTAGCAAGAATAGATACCAATGCTGCAAATAATGCAGACAATAACGCATATAAAACCCACATAATTTTCTCCTTTTGTTATGTTTTATTTTTATTTTATCATATTTTATTCCTGTATGCAGAATATTTTATCAGGTACCTGTTGAGGAATCTATAAACCTATGGCTTTAATACCATTTATTATTAGGTAAAAGCATTCCTATTTAATTATTATTTGAATTAAAAAAATCCTGTTAAGACTGCTATTTGTATGAAATAAGCACTGTCTTAACAGGATGTCCCCATCTGTCTGCAGCTAATTATGATTTATATTCCTGACATCCGGTCAGGTGTCCGTCCGTTTATTTTTGACTGATATAATTAATAAGACCTTCAGCCTTAATAATTCTCTGCATAAACTCAGGAAAAGCCTGCCCCTGATACTGCTTCTTCCTAGTAAAATTGTATATCATACCGGTGTCAAAATCAACCTCTATTTTATCACCGGCTTCAATATCCTTAGATGCTTCTTCGCATTCAATTATTGGAAGACCTATATTTATAGAATTACGGTAAAAAATTCTTGCGAAATTCTCAGCGATTACACAGCTGATACCTGAAGCTTTTATGGCTATAGGTGCATGCTCTCTTGAAGAGCCGCAGCCAAAATTCCTGCCTGCAACCATAATATCCCCCGGCTTTACTCTGTCTACAAAGTCTTTGTCAATATCTATCATACATTTCTTCGCCAACTCCTTAGGATCGGAGGTATTAAGATATCTTGCAGGGATTATGACATCCGTATCCACATTATCTCCATATCGATGTACTGTTCCTGATACTTTCATGTATATCCTCCTTCATTACAGACCCAATTCTTCGGGTCCTGATATCTTGCCTGTTACAGCACTTGCAGCGGCTACCGCGGGACTTGCCAGGTAAACCTCTGATTCAACATGCCCCATACGACCTACAAAGTTGCGGTTCGTAGTAGATACCGCCCGTTCTCCTGCTGCGAGAACACCCATATGTCCTCCAAGACAGGGTCCGCAGGTAGGAGTACTAACCACCACTCCTGCTTTAATAAATGTAGAAATCAATCCCTCTTCAAGAGCCTGAAGGTAAATTTTCTGAGTTGCAGGGAATACTATAACCCGCACACCTTTAGCTACCTTTCTTCCTTCCATAACCTTAGCAGCTGTCCTAAGATCATCAAGCCGTCCGTTGGTGCAGGATCCGATTACTACCTGATCTATCCTGATATCCGGGATATTGTCAATCGCATGAGTATTTTCCGGCAGATGCGGAAATGCAACCGTCGGTTTTATCATTGATAAATCAATCTCATAGGTTCTATCATACTCAGCATCTTCATCAGCTTCATATATGGTAAAAGGCTTTACAGAGTGCTCCTTCATATATTTTACTGTAAGTTCATCTACAGGGAAAATACCGTTCTTGGCACCGGCTTCTATCGCCATATTTGCTATGGTAAAACGGTCGTCCATAGTAAGATTTTCTATGCCGTCACCGACAAATTCCATAGATTGATACCTTGCCCCGTCTACTCCTATCATACCTATAATATGTAGGATAATATCCTTACCGCTAACCCATTTTGACGGCTTCCCCGTAAGAACAAACCTAAGTGCTGACGGTACCTTAAACCACGCCTTACCTGTCGCCATCCCTGCTGCCATATCCGTGCTTCCTACACCTGTAGAAAAAGCACCCAAAGCCCCATAGGTACAGGTATGCGAATCTGCTCCGATAACCACATCACCTGCTACTACAAGACCCTTCTCAGGAAGAAGTGCATGCTCAATACCCATTTCCCCTACTTCAAAATAATTGGTAATATCATGGTTCATGGCAAATTCCCGCATATATTTGCAGTTCTCCGCTGACTTAATATCCTTGTTCGGTGTGAAATGGTCGGGCACCAGAGCAATCTTATCCTTATCAAAAACCTCCTGTGTATCCAACTTCTGCATTTCCTTTATAGCCACAGGAGCTGTGACATCATTTCCTAGGACCAGATCCAAATTCACTTCAATCAATTGTCCCGCACTAACCTTATCAAGACCGGCATGTGCGGCCAAAATCTTCTGCGTCATAGTCATTCCCATTTTCATACCTCCCTATCTGTAATGGTGACAGGCACCATTACAGAAATGTTACATGATTTAATATTTTCGTAATGGTGACAGGCACCATGTCAAAACCGTGTCAAATTTCTGCAGCTATCAGATCTCCCATCCTGTCGCAGCCAACTAGGGTTTTTCCCGGTGACATGATATCAACGGTTCTGTACCCTTTTTTGAGTACTTCTCTGACAGCAGCCTCCACCTTATCAGCTTCCTTATCAAGATTAAATGAATATCTAAGCATCATGGCAGCTGAAAGAATGGTTGCAATAGGATTTGCTTTGTTCTGTCCGGCAATATCAGGTGCGGATCCGTGGCTCGGTTCATACAGACCAAGCTTGGTTTCTCCCAGACTTGCACTGGCAAGCATCCCGATAGAGCCTGTAATCATACTCGCTTCATCAGAGAGTATATCGCCAAACATGTTCTCAGTTAATATTACGTCAAATTGAGTCGGGTTTTTTACTATCTGCATGGCACAGTTATCAACCAGCATATCGGTCAATTCAACGTCGGGATATTCCTCTGCGACTTCCTTCGTAACCTGCCTCCACAATCTGGATGAATCAAGTACATTTGCCTTATCTACGCTGCAGACTTTTTTTCTTCTCTTACGTGCAATTTCGAATGCTGTTTTGGCTATTCTGGCTATCTCTTTCTCATTATATATTAAGGTATCTGATGCAGTTCTTAACCCGTCCACTTCCTTAGTCCATCTGTCTCCAAAATACAGTCCGCCTGTCAATTCTCTTACGACAATAAAATCAAAGCCTTCCCCTATAATATCCTCTCTTAAGGGACATGCACCCTTTAATTCATCAAACAGGACAGCCGGTCTTATATTTGCGAACAGCTCCAGACCTTTTCTCAGTGCAAGCAGCCCTGCCTCCGGTCTAAGATGAGGAGCAACATTATACCAGCTAGACTTACCCACGTCTCCTCCTACTGCACCAAGAAGGACAGCATCACTGTTTTTTGCTGTTTGAAGCGCTTCATCGGTGAGAGGAACTCCGGTTGCATCTATGGATACTCCACCCATAAGCACTTCCGTGTAGCTAAAGCTATGACCAAATTTGGCTCCTACTGTATCCAAGACCTTCCTAGCTTCTCTAATAATCTCAGGTCCGATACCGTCGCCGGAAATAACCGCAATATTGTAATTCATGAAAGACTGCCTCCTACTTACATTAACTATTGCCATTTTAGCATATCTGCTGATATAATAGAAATACATATTAATAATGTCTATTATAACTATCGGTTATAATAACAAGGCGGATATTGAAAGGAGCTGTCATGAACAACCATTTATACCTGTATCATGTATTTAACTGTGTGGCAGAGATGGGTAACATTTCTCAGGCAGCAAAAACACTTTATGTTAGTCAGCCGGCGGTCAGCAAATCAATTGCCGGTCTTGAAGAAAGCCTGAACACGACGCTGTTCATAAGAAATTCACGGGGCGTAAAGCTTACCGATGAAGGTGAGCTTCTTTATCAATACACCAAGGAAGCTTTTGATATTCTTAAGCAGGGCGAAGAACGGCTTATGCATATGAGGGAACTGGGAGTTGGTCATCTGCGGATAGGTGTCAGTGCCACTCTGTGCAAATACGTTCTCTTACCATACCTTAACCGCTTCCTTAAGGCATATCCTCATATAAAGATTACAATAGAGAGTCAGTCCACTATCCATACCTTAAAGCAGCTTGAAAATAATTCACTTGACATAGGTCTTGTGGCTAAACCCTCTAATGATAAAATATATGAATTCCTGCCCCTATATGAAATAGAATATATTTTCGTGGCTACAAGCGGCTATCTTGACAATCTCCGCCTTAGGGAGAAGAATGAAGATATCTTTGCTGCGGCAAATGTCATGCTGCTGGACGANGAAAACATATCCAGAATGTATATAGACAAGTATTTCAATGAAAACAATATCNATCCGCAGCATCTTCTGGAGGTCAGCAGTATGGACCTTTTAATAGAATTTGCNAAGACGGGCTTAGGAGTCGCATGCGTCATAAAAGAATTTGTAGCNGATGAGCTTAATAACGGTCAGCTTGTTCAGATTCCTCTAAAAAANCCGGTTAANAAAAGAGAGATAGGNTTTTGTTATAATAAAGCCACCTATCTCTCTGATTCTATGACAAAGCTTATTGAATTCCTGAACAATTAATCCTCAGGTGTCGGAGTCGGTGTAAGTGTTGGTGTCGGAGCAGGAGTTGTTTCAATATTCGGAGGAGAAACATAGGGCGGAATAGTATCTACCAGATAATCTGCACTTACATATCTNATCTCACCATTATANAGAAATTTTGCCCAATTATTTTCTATGGAAATAACCTCTACCGGTTCAGTATGAACCAGAAATCCTACAATATTGTCCTCCTCTGTGNTNGGTGAAGACCTNACATTTAGTATNGCACCATATGTGCTGAGCTTAACATATTTTGTAGTGGTCTCACTTACATCCACTACATCATCCTCNGAATTATCAGNGGTCTCAGCAGGCTCAACATCAACATCCAATTCATCNCTCGGGAAATCCAATTCCTCTCCCGTAAAATCAGGCGGTATTGTAGGAATAAAATTAGTCTCCCGGTCATTTTTCTTACAAGCCGTAATAATCAGTACTACTCCTATTATTAAGAAAACTAACTTCTTCATATAAATCACTCCAACCATTATAAGCTGTTATCAGACACATCATTTACCTGTCCTTTTACAATAATAACATAATTATACCGGAGTTCCAACTGTTTTTTGTAATGGTGTCAGGCACCATTACAAATTTGTTACATGATGTAATACTTTTGTAATGGTGACAGGCACCATTACAAAAATTGATATTGGGACAGATACAGCTCATAATATAAGCCTTTCCTGCTGATGAGCTCGTCATGGNTGCCCATCTCCATGATACGACCATCGTCTACGTAAAGAATGCAGGTGGCGTTCTTTATGGTTGACAGGCGGTGNGCTATTATAAANGATGTTCTNCCTTTTAACAAACGTTTTAATCCCTCCTGAAGCAGGATCTCAGTCTCCGTATCAATGCTGGAGGTGGCTTCGTCAAGAATGAGAATTCTGGGATCGGCCAGTAATGCCCTTGCAAAGCTTATAAGCTGTCTTTGACCGACAGAGAGCCTGGTTCCCCGCTCGTTTACTTCCGTATCATAGGCATTTTCCAGCTTTATTATAAAATCATGGGCACGAACGGTTCTCGCCGCTTCTATAACCTTGTTATCATCAGCCTCCATGTTGCCGTAGCGTATATTATCCATTATGGTGCCTGAGAAGAGAAAACTGTCCTGCAGCATGACACCCATCTGTTTTCTAAGGGACCTTATCTTAACTTCACTTATATCTATACCGTCGATAGTAATTATACCGGAATCCAGATTGTAAAACCTGCTGATTAGGTTGATGATTGTTGTCTTTCCGGCTCCTGTGGGACCGACAATGGCTATGGTATCACCAGGTTTAACCTTAAAGCTTACGTTATTAAGTATAGGAACGCCGTCCTCGTAGCTGAAGCATACATTTTTAAATTCTACCTCTCCGACTATTGGAGGCATATCATATGCTCCTTCTTTATCCTTAACCAGTACCGGCTCATCTATGGTCTCAAAGATTCTCTCCAAGTATGAAATGGCTGTAAGCAGTGAATTGTAAAAACCCGCCAATGTGTTTACCGGCTGCCAGAACCTCCCGATATAACCGGACATGGCTGCCAGTACACCAACAGTAATACCTGTCATTCCTTTATCCAGCCAGGCAATTCCGATTACATATATCGCCGCTGTAGTCCACGTGGAAATATTACTGATAGCAGGCCATAAAAGAAAGTTTAGTGTTACTGCCTTCAGCCAAGACGTTCTGTATTCATTGCTCAATTTATTGAAAATCCTAATATTTTCCCGCTCTCTTGTAAAGCTTTGGGTTACTCTGATACCGCTTATACTCTCAGCAATATATGCATTAAGATTAGAGGATTTGTTACTTAGTCTTTGCCATGCAACCCTCTGCTTTTTCTTGATTATAAATATTAAAATCATAAGAAGCGGCAACCCCATCAGGCATATTATACTAAGTCTTATATTTATGGAAAACATAAATGCAACAATGAAAATCAAGCTAAACAGCTCGGTTATGGTATTTACGATACCGTTTGAAAGCAGGTCGCTTAATGAATTGACATAATTAACGACTCTAACCTGAATCTTTCCGTGGGGCTTGTCATCATAATATGAAAACGGCAGCTCCTGAAGATGTTCAAATATATCGCTTCTGATCTTGTGAATTATATTTTGTCCGAGTCGTGATGTTATCGAAATCTTCATTCTCAGTATTACTGAAATGATAAAATAAATAACCAGCATAACCAAACTGACTAGGATTATCCCTTTTATATCACCGTTAGGTATGTACACATCAAGAACATCCATTAGTATTCTGGGTGTCAGCATACCCAAAGCGGAGGATAATGTCATAAGGAGTATAACCATAGCCATGTCTTTTCGGTAAGGCTTAATATATCTTGTCAGCCGTTTGAGATGGGAAACATTAAATTCTGTCTGCAGGGTCTCATCGATGTCGTATTTATTCCTAGCCAAGACTATACCTCCTTTTCCTTATGTAAATCAGAATACTGGTCAAAATCACCGTATTGATGATGAAATACTCTGTGATAGTAGCCGTTCATTTTTAGTAAAGCTTCATGATTTCCTGATTCTACTATTCTGCCATCCTCTATTACAAGAATCAAATCTGCATCCTTAATAGAGGAGATTCTATGGGCAATTATAAATACCGTATAATTTTTTCCTATTCTTGCAAGCTCCTCCTGAATAAGTGCTTCCGTCTCCATATCTACCGCCGAGGTGGTATCATCCAGAATAATAATGGGCGGATCCTTTAGAAGTGCTCTGGCCAGAGAAATCCTTTGCTTTTGCCCTCCGGACAGACCTACTCCCCTCTCTCCTATTATTGTGTCATACCCATCAGGCATCTGAATTATGAATTCATGGGCATTTGCAATCTTTGCGGCACGGATTACCTCATCCATACTGCAGGCAGGTCTGCCAAATGCTATATTTCCTTCAATAGTATCAGAAAACAGAAACACATCCTGCATCGCAAGCCCAATATTATCACGAAGACTGAATAGGTCTATATTCTTCACATTAATTCCGTCAAGAGTAATCTCGCCTGATGTAACATCATAAAATCTGCATAGAAGATTCATAAGGGTAGTTTTGCCGGAACCGGTCGAGCCTATGATACCAACGGTTTGTCCTGCTTTTACCTTAAAGTTTATGTCTTTTAGTATCTTTTCATCTTCAACATAATAGCTGACTCCCGAGAACTCAATATCCCCTTTGAAGCGATGTCTTACAACGCATCATCAGGTTCTTTAATAGTAGGCTCTATACTTATTGTGGCATATACCTTTTCCACTGAGGTTACAAATCTCTGATAG
>JGI24710J26742_10005208_pt1 | contig 10347 bp, 8 predicted proteins | sample BioPla2DNA2_FD_26742 | JGI IMG/M metagenome (IMG submission 26742) | reverse complement strand
AGTATCTCTTTTTCCATAAATCTTTAGGTTTGAAATATTTAATTCCTTTTGCAAAAATACAAAATAATGTTATGTAGATAAAAATGTTTAAGAATTTTAAAAAATAATTTTTTTATTAGGGCGTGCCCCCTCGCTACGCTCGGGGTCGGTCTTCGGCTACAAGTCCGCGGGCACAAGCCGTGGGGTCGCAAAGCGGCAAAAAGAGCTTCTAAAGTCGCTTTTTTGCCGCCGCGTCCCCAGCGGCTTCCGCCCTTGCGGGCTTTCCACCTAAGCGCCTCACGCAGCCAAGTTGTTTGCCCAGAGCTATTTAGGAGTGTGAGTGGAAAATGGGGAACTATAATTATGCAGTTAGAAAAACGTTAGCTTGTTTTTTTTGTATTTTTGCATATTAAATTATATTTACGCTATGAGTACGAAATATATTTTTGTTCTTGGAGGAGTCGTTTCAGGCTTAGGAAAAGGAATAACAGCCGCCTCTCTTGGAAGATTGCTGAAATCCAGAGACGTACACGTAACTATGCAGAAATTAGACCCTTATCTTAATGTCGACCCCGGAACAATGAACCCCTACCAACATGGAGAAGTTTTTGTTACGGAAGACGGCGGCGAAACCGATTTGGATATTGGACACTACGAACGTTTTATTGACGAAAATTTGAATAAACATTGCAATGTTACAGCAGGAAAAATATATCATTCCGTGATTGAAGATGAGCGTAACGGCGTCTATGCAGGCAGTACGGTGCAGATGATTCCACACATTACGAATAAAATTAAAGAACATATTCGTTTGAATGCGGCAACGAATAATGCGGAGGTAGCTATTGTCGAAATCGGCGGCACGGTCGGCGACTACGAAAGCTTGCCGTTTCTTGAAGCAATACGACAATTTTCTATTGAAGAAGGCTATGAAAATTGTATGTATATCCATGTTACTTTGGTTCCGGTGATAATGCCGACGAATGAACTGAAAACAAAACCGACTCAATTTAGTGTNAAAGAACTTCGTAGTATCGGTATTCAACCGGATATTCTCGTTTGTCGTAGCGACCGCCCTATCGGTCCCGAGATTAAACAAAAAATATCGCTTTTCTGTAGCGTTAAACCGGAAAATGTTATAGAAAATCTTAACATGCCCTCACTCTACGAAATTCCATTGGCACTGGAAAAAGAAGGCTTAGCGGAACAGGTTATTAAACGACTTAAAATAAAATGTAAACCTAAAAATTTGACAGATTGGAAAGCTATGGTGGCTAAGAGTAAAGTTGTCAAATCCCATACGAANGTGGCTTTGGTCGGGAAGTATATTGAGTTGCACGATGCCTATTTAAGCGTTGTTGAAGCCTTAAAACATGCCGCTATCTTTAATGAAACCGCCTTGCAAATTCATTGGATTGATTCTGAAGATATTAACGAAAATAANACGGAACAGTTAATGAGAGATATGGATTGTCTTATAATTCCGGGCGGTTTCGGGAGAAGAGGAATTGATGGAAAAATATTTGCTACGAAATATGCTCGTGAAAATAATATTCCNTTCCTCGGATTATGTTTAGGTTTACAAATAGCCCTCATAGAATTTGCAAGAAATGTGGCAAATCTNAAAGAGGTTAGCAGTAGAGAGNTAGACCCCGATACGCGACACCCCATTATTGATTTTCTACCGGGACAAGAAGAACAAAATGTCTTAGGCGGAACTCTACGCTTAGGGAAATATCCATGTAAGATAAAACAAAATACACATGCTTACCANGCCTATCAGNCAACCGAAATTACGGAACGTCACCGTCATCGCTACGAAGTGAACAATAGTTTTAGAGAGATTTTGGAAAAACACGGATTAGTTATTTCGGGAACTTCTCCCAATGGAGAAATTGTTGAAATTATTGAGGTTAAAGAACATCCTTGGTTCGTAGCTTGTCAATTTCATCCTGAATTTAAGTCGAGACCAAACCGCCCACATCCGCTATTTCTTCAATTTATTGCTAAAGCTATCGAATTAAAAAAATAATTTTTTGACACACCAATAGTAATATTTTTCTTAACACTCCGTTAATATATTGTTAAAATNTACAATATGACGGAGCTNTTTTTGCACTATGTTTGGAAAAATAGATTGTATCGTTTTCAAGCGTTGAGGACGACTCAAAATGAGAAATTGGTAGTTATTCATCCCGGGTTTCAACATCAAGATGCCGGTCCGGACTTCAAACAGGCAATAATTAAATTAAACGACATAACTTGGGCGGGCGATGTCGAAATACATTGTAAAAGTTCCGATTGGCACAAGCACGGNCATGACNATAATCCTCAATACAAGTCCGTTATTCTGCACGTAGTATTTGAAAATGATTGTCCCATCAATAACCATAATAGAGAGCTATTGCCNACCTTAGAGTTAAAAGATTTGATTNCTTCCGAGACTTTACTTCGTTATAATCGTTTGCATAATAGTCCGCACCGCTTACCTTGTAAACATGAAATAACAAAACTTCCCACAGATTTTTTGGAGANTTTTTCTCAAAAACTTATCAACNGAAGATTAATAAGAAAAGGNAAAAACATCTTTTCCCTTTTAGAAAAATCGGAGCACGATTGGCAGGAAGTTTTTTTTAAAATCTTAGTTGTAAATTTTGGATTCAAGANAAATCAAGACGCTTTCGAGTTGCTTAGTAAAACGCTATCGTACAAGATTATACTAAAACATTCAAAATCGAAATTACAACTATATGCACTTCTTTTCGGACAGGCGGGAATGTTGGAAGATTACCAATTGACGGTGGGGGATAGCTATTATCAAAAATTACATCAAGAATATCATTATTTAAAACATCAATATCGGTTAATTTCAATTCCTGTGCATCGTTGGAACTTATTGCGAATACATCCTCAAAATTTCCCGGCGCTTCGATTAGCTCAATTAGCAGAATTTTTATATCGTTTTCCAATGGTTTTTCACCATTTCATCACGGAGGATTTAAAAATTTTTGAATTTCTNAAGTGGAGGTGCGAACCCGACGAATATTGGAAAACACATTTTCTTTTTGGGAAAAAGACNAAAAAACACTCGGCAATATTGGGAAAGTCGTCAAAGGAGTTGTTGATTATCAATTCGATAATTCCTACATTGTTTACTTATGGCGCTTTTTCGGGCAATATGAAGCTACAGGAGAATGCAATTAAATTATTAGAAATNGTATCGTTCGAGAAAAATTATATTACAAAATATTACCGACAAGTTGGTTTTCCCGCTCAAAATGCTCTTCATTCGCAAGCCATTCTTGAGCTACAAAGTTGCTATTGCCAGACCAAACAGTGTTTACAATGTGATATCGGAAAATTTATTATAGGGAGAAATAACTGCTAAAAATTCAAAGCAGAGTTCTATTCGAATTGTTCCGCTATCTTAGCGATTTCCTCTTCCGTCTTGACCAGCTTATCTTTACAAATTTGAATTAACTTTCCGGCACGTTCAATCTTTTGTGCCAACTCATCAACCGACACATCGGCTTGTTCCATCTGTTTAACTAACTGTTGTAGTTCTGTAAATGCTTCTGTATAATTCATTTTATTCAATATTTGATTCTTCGTTTTTATTCAAATTTCTAACTTTTTGATGAGCTTCGACCCATGCATTAAAAAATAGATTCCCTAATAAATTGTAGCCTTTGTTCGTAAAATGGATTTTATCCTTTTTTGCCAATTTCTCTTGTTGCCATTTATACATTGAACGTTTGCCTCCCATGATAGCGTATTGGTCCCAGACGGCGCCTCCGGTTTTGGCTGCTAATCTGTAAAAAACACGACACACTTCCTCGCTATTCGTATTAACAGCGTACTTCCCGCGGGCTATGCGTTTGTAGTGGTCATTATTAGTGATAAAAATAAAAGCACAATCGGGATTCACCGACTTTATTACCTCTATTAACAACAGATATTCTCTTTCAAATTGCAACGTGTCAAATCGGTCGGAAAGTGCGTCATTGACACCGATTCCCATAATAACTAAGTCAGGATTTATCAATCTCAAATCACGCTCAAAATTCGTACATTTTAAATAGGAAGAAACTCGAGCTCCGTTGACGCCGATAGAATGAAAAGTGATTCCGGGATTATCATTTTCTAAAAGCAAGCCGTTGACGGTGAAACAATTTCCTGAATCGAGCCTCCACTGCAACGAAAACGAATCGACAAAAGTGGGAACTTCGTAAAGAAATAAGTTTGTTGACGTATCCGTTTCAATTGGGGCATAAGTTACCGAATCAAGCACTATTAAAGGTTCTACGATTCCTGAATCCGCTTTTCCGATTAAAATAATTCGGTTTGTAGAAAATAGCGAATCCTTATATCTCATCTCTATCTTAATTTTAGCAAAAGTGTCTGAGGAGTATACGGCTATACCGCTCACACCCAGCGGTTTATCGAAGGTGTCGTAAACATTTCTTACTAAACTGAAATTCCCCTCATTGGAAACTTTATAGTCGATAGGGTTATTTGACCTATCTACGACTGAGTAGGGGAAAATAAAACCTCTGCCGGCAACGGCATTCGGGTATGCGTGCAGCAAATTCAACCTCACTCGATGTGAGAAAACGCCTGCTTGTACGTGGGAGGAACCAAGGTGCAGAATATTTATTTTTCCGTTGCGATTTTCAATAACCGAATCGAATTTGTGAAAAAAGTTAATCAAATTGGAAGTGTCGCTACTGAACGCAAAGGTGTCGGCTTCTAAATGAAAAAACGGCAACGTATCGGTAGGAATATACTCTTCCTGAGAAAATAATAAAAAGGTAGAAAATAAAAAATAAAATAGTGCAATTAAAGCTCTCATAAGTAATATTAAGTGTCTAAATTTACAATTTTCTTTTTTCTTAGCAATATAAGGTGAAAATTAAGGTTGAACGGTACTATTTTGGGTTGATAAATTTTGTTTAGAAAGATACAATTGATAGAGATTCTCAAAAGAATTAACGAGAATTTCTCCTATTCTATTGGCGCCTTTCGGGGTAAAATGGATTAAATCTTCACCTGCTAAGCCATGTTTATACCAGGCAATCATTGAATTTTCTCCGCCCATTACTTCATAGATATCCCAGAAAGCCACGCCGTTATCATTTGCCATCTTTTTCATTGCTTCAACGAGTTGTCCTAAAAGCGGATAAGAGCGTAACTCTCCTTCGACGCGTTTTGCCATATCGGAAGGACCGATTAATAAGATTTTTCCTTGCGGATTAATTCTTTTAAAGAATTGTATTTGCCTTTGCAAGTTATTCACATAAAAGCCGATGCTTTTTTGAGAGGAAATTGCCGGAACCGCATTTCCGCCGAATTGCAAAATTACCAGTCCTACATTACTTTCTTGGAACATTAGGCGAGTTAAAGAGTCGTTTAATTGTGTAAAGAGTGTACCTGCCGAGCCTCGCAGTGGAATATTGTCAACACTCACACCATATTTCCCGTCAACGGATATTCCATAAATATCGGCGTTTCCTTTTAATGTTAGAGTAAAAGTAGTTAATGGCGTATCAAGTTCCCACAAGAACGATTGTAATCCTTCTGAATTAGCAACTAATGTTTCTTTTTCTTTTTTCAAATTATCGGATAAAAGAGCGGAAAAATCGCCGTTTTTATTGAAAAAATACAATTTTATTTTAGAAAAGGTTCTCATTTTATGGGGGACGTCAAGGTTTTGCGAAGCCTTCACAAAGAATCTATTTTCTCCGGTCATTCCTATACATTTGCAAAAGAAGCCGTAATTTCCGTTTTTTCGTCTATTGCCGTCTCCGTATGCCGAGTAGGTAGTGTAATCGCCCGACCAGCGTTGATATACAGTCGCTGTCGGAATGGTTTGAACTGCCGGTAGCAGACCCGGACCGCCGCCGCCGAATTTCTCTTGAAAATATTTCCTTAAATTAAATGAAATTCTATCCAGTTCAATTTGCGAGTCTCCGTAATGAAGTATTCTAATAATTTTTTGTAACGATTTAGCTGTTTGAATTTGTTCAAAAAATCCATCAAAATAGCCTACATCATCGTAGGGAAAATAAAACTTACCAAGTTGATTTTCAACGAGTTCTCTATAATAGTTCAGTGTGTCTTGTAAGGAGAGGCGTATACTGTCTTGCGCCGTGAAAACAGGTTCTTCTAAATCCGGAATTTCAGGTTCTTCCACTGTTTTTCGTGTTAATATTTTTTCTAATGAAGGGAAACGAAGCTGTACTCCTGCAATATTAATTCCTTTACGAGGAAAGCTAATCGTAAGTATGAATAGCGCTATTAAAATTGCCGTAATAAAATAAAGAATATAGCGTGCTTTCATTCAAACAAGAAATATAAGAAAACGTGCAAAAATAGTAAAAATAAAGAACGGTTTTTCAAAAAACAGCCTGCCCTCGCCGATTAAAAGAGCGAGAACTATTCAATTTTCAAAAATTAGCTTCAACTTTTTTTAAAAAGGCAAATCTTGACTATCTTTGCACACTAAATTTCTGTTATGATATCTATTAATAAACTCTCAGTCAATTTTACCGGTGATTTTCTTTTTAAGGATATCTCTTTCGTGGTGGGCGATAGAGAACGCATCGGCTTGGTTGGGAAAAACGGGGCGGGGAAATCAACATTATTGAAGATTATTCACGGTTTAGTTATTCCGAGGCGGGCAATATGGTTATAACACGAGGATTTAGAACCGGATACTTACCCCAAGAGTTAAATAGTATTTATCATAAAACGGTTTGGGAAGAAGTGCTTGACACCTTTGTAGAAGAGAAGAAGTTAGAGAAGAAAATAGAAAAATTAACCAAAGAGTTAACACTTCGCAACGATTTTTCAAGCGACTCCTATCTTGCCGTTAGCCAACAATTAGCTGACGCTACTGAAAGATTTCATTATTTAGAAGGAGATTTAATAGCGGTAAGAGTAGAAAAAGTTTTATTAGGTTTGGGCTTTAAACCGAGTGATTTTCATCGTCAGATGCTTGANTTTAGTAACGGTTGGCAGATGCGCGTGGAATTAGCTAAGATTTTACTCCAAAAACCGGAAATAATACTTCTGGACGAGCCTACCAATCATCTTGATATTGAATCTATTCAATGGTTAGAAGAGTATTTGATTAACTACGAAGGGACGCTTATTTTAGTATCACATGATAGAGCTTTTTTAGATAGTGTAACCGAGCGAACCATTGAAATTACTTTTGGTAGAATTGAAGATTATAAATGTAGTTATACGGAGTATGTAAATCAGCGGTTAGAGCGAATTAGTTCACAGCAAGCGGATTATGAAAATCAACAGAAGGAGATTGCCGACATTGAGCGGTTCATTGAGCGTTTTCGTTATAAGTCGACCAAGGCAAAACAAGTTCAAAGTCGGATTAAGATGTTGGATAAGATGGAGAAGATTGAGGTTGAAAGTATAGATAAGCGTTCCATCTCTTTTCGTTTTCCACCGGCACCGCACGCGGGACGCGTAGTAGTCGAAGCACAAAACCTCACGCTCGGTTATGAGCAGTTAGAGGTATTACGTCAAATAGACTTTTCTTTATTACGGGGCGAAAGAGTTGCGTTTGTCGGGCGAAACGGAGAAGGTAAATCGACATTTGTCAAAGCAATAGTCGGAGAATTAGCCCCTAAGGTCGGACACGTTCAACTTGGACATCAAGTAAAAATAGGTTATTACGCTCAAAATCAAGCACTACTCCTTAATCCGGAGAAAACAGTGTTTGAAATTATTGATGAGGTGGCGGTAGGAGATATTCGAACACAAATCAGAACTATTCTTGGAAAATTTCTTTTCACAACGGAGGATACCACAAAAAAGGTTAAAGTGCTTTCAGGCGGAGAAAAGTCACGATTGGCATTAGCAAAATTACTCTTATCACCCGTCAACCTTCTCATATTGGACGAGCCTACCAATCATCTCGATATGAGGTCGAAAGATGTGTTAAAAAACGCACTGTTGCAATATACCGGTAGTATGATTTTAGTTTCGCACGACCGAGATTTTTTGCAAGGATTAACAGAAAAGGTCGTGGAATTTAAAAATGGGACAATAGCTGTACATATTGGCGATATTTACGATTTCTTGGATAAAAGGAAANTAGCAACANTACAAGAGATACAAAAAAACAGTTCCANTTCTATGCCTTCAAAAGGGGAAAATAAAATTTCTACAAATAAAATTGAATATGAGGAGAGGAAAAAACAAGAAGCTCAAAGGAGGAAAATAGAAAATCAAATAAGCAAAATTGAAAAGGAGATTGTTCAATTAACAAAAAAAATAGAAGAAATAGAGGATAAATTAGCGGATCCTGAGCTGTTTGCGAAAGAAATCACCTCGGATTCTTTGTATAAAGAGTANGAAGAGNTGAGAAAAGANATAAATAAAAAAGAGCAGATGTGGGATAAATTAGTCGAAGAGAATTTTTAAAATCATNATTTGATTAAAATAATAGAATATGGGTTAACTACAAATTTAAAATATGAGTATATTTGCTCTTTAAATATTTAAACTGAAAATATTATCTAATTAAATAAAAAANCTTTCTATTTATGAAAAAACCACTTATTTTAGTTATCAATCCGGGTTCGACCTCCACAAAAATTGCTATNTTTGAGAAAGAAGAGAAGAAATTTGTCGAAAATATTAAGCATGAAGCTGAAGATTTAGCTCGGTTTTCNTCTATACCGGAACAACATAATTTTCGTAAAGATGTTATTGTCAACAAATTAAAAGAAAAAAATATAGACATATTTTCTATTGATATGGTGATAGGACGTGGCGGGTTGACAAAACCGATTACCGTTGGGGGAGTTTATGCAGTAAATGATTTAATGATAAAGCATCTCAAGGAAGGTTTTAATGGGCAACATGCGTCTAATTTAGGAGGGCTTATTGCGGATAGTATTGCTCGAAAAATTGGTTTAAAAGAGGCTTACATTGCCGACCCAGTAGTTTTAGATGAGATGACGGAGCTTGCTCGTGTAGCCGGGCATCCGCTTTTTTATCGTAAAAGTATTTTTCATGCGTTAAATCAAAAATCCATAGCCAGAACGTACGCTAACAAAATCGGTAAAAAATATCATGAGTTAAATTTGATTGTGGCTCACATGGGAGGAGGCATTTCTGTCGGGGCACACGAAAAAGGCAGAGTCATTGACGTTAATCAAGCATTAGACGGAGAAGGACCTTTTACTCCTGAACGTTCCGGTACATTGCCCATGAATCAAATTGTTGAAATCTGTTATAGCGGAAAATATACGAAAGAAGAGGTTGATAAAATGGTAACCGGTAAAGGCGGTTACGTTGCCTATTTTGGAACGAACGATGCTTATGAGATTGAAAAAAAAGCGTTAGCCGGTGATGAAAAAGCTATTTTACTTGAAGAAGCTATGGCATATCAAATTGCTAAATATATCGGAGAGAGTGCAGCAGTACTTAAAGGNGAAGTAGAGGCTATTTTGCTAACAGGAGGACTCGCATACGGGAAGCCCATAGTGGAGAAAATTTCAAAATATGTCTCTTGGATAGCTCCGATTTTTGTCTATCCCGGTGAAGATGAGATGAGTGCTTTAGCTATGAATGCNAACTTAGTTTATGAAGGAGAAATGAGTGTNCACCAATATGAATAATTAAAAAGAAAAAGTAATTTTCTATGAAAAAGTATATTTATGTTTTAAGTAGTTTTCTTTTATTTTTTATTTTAAGTTTAACGCTTTGCGCACAGCCTCCACAAAAAATGAGCTATCAGGCGGTTGTTCGTGACGCACAGAATAGCCTTATAACGAACCAAAATATCGGGGTACGAATTAGTATTGTGAGTCATAATACACAACTGGCNGTCTATGCGGAAACGCACACGACAACGACCAACAGTAACGGACTTATGAGCTTGGAAGTGGGTGCGGGCACGGTAGAATATGGGGATTTCTCACAAATTGATTGGGCTAATGATGACTTTTCTATTCGCAGTCAAATAGACTTGCAAGGTGGTAATAATTACACAATTACAAGTGCACAACAGCTACTGAGTGTTCCGTATGCGTTTTTTTCGGGTAGTTCGGCAATAGAAGCTAATTTACCGCCCGACGGGACGCAAACCGGCGATATTCTCTATTGGAATACACAGGACAGTTCGTGGCATATTGTTCCTGTCGGTACGCCCGGACAAGTTTTGACAATCGGTCCGGACGGAATCCCACAATGGTATAGCACTCCGCTAAATCAAAATGTGCCACCTACCGTAGTTACCGATAGTCTTTTTAATATTTCAGGGACGAAATTGAATGTCGGTGCTACAATTACCAACTCGGGAAGCTCACAGGTTACAGCAAGTGGTGTTTGTTGGAG
>JGI24710J26742_10005205_pt1 | contig 10350 bp, 6 predicted proteins | sample BioPla2DNA2_FD_26742 | JGI IMG/M metagenome (IMG submission 26742) | reverse complement strand
TTCAGAGATAACACCGGAATTGTTTGATACTGTAATATATAGTTGTTATCCGTTACATCCTGTTTCAACTTTTATACTGCCAAGACTTTCTGAAAAAGTAGCCCAAAACGAGAGAACCATATTTACGTTTCTTTCTGCAGAGCATAAACATACATTATCTGCTTTTATCCATGAAGCAAATGATGTATTTCCTATACTCACGCCCGATTATATATATGACTATTTTGAGCCGTTGTTAAAGAAAGAGGCATATACAAATGAGACATATAAACTGTGGAAATTAACGGAAAATATTATTAGGAAGATTGAAAAAGATAAGTTAGGTGTAAAGATTATAAAAACCATAGCGCTAATTTATATTGTAAATCAATTTGATAAACTGCCACCAATACCAGAAATAATTATAAATACTTTTAGGCATACGGTTAAAGATATTTCAATAATAACAAAAACCTTAGAAGAACTAGAGAATAAGCAATATGTTATTTACATGAAGCGGAGTAATCATTATCTAAAACTCAAGGATACTACCGGAATTAATATAGGTAGTATGATTACTGATGCAATTGAAAAGGTTAAAATAAATAGAACCCTTAAAGAGATTCTTAATAGCGTTTCCTTTGATAATTATCTCTACCCTACAAGCTATAATGATGATCATGAAATAACAAGATACTTTGATTTCACATTCATTGAGTGTGATGAGCTTTGTGATGTTCAAAATTGGAGCAAGAAGATTGCAAATACTACATCTGACGGAGTGGTTTTTGGTGTTATAACTCATAATGAGGATGATGTTGCTAAAGCAACTGAATATATTACAAGCGGGAAAGGCGACCATGACAGAATAGTATTTATCCTTTCTCAGAAAGACTATGAAATTGAAAAGGTTGCTTATGAATACCAAGCGGTTAAAGAACTGAAAGAACATGGAGACGACAGCTTATCGGAAGAGCTTGATATATATATAGAGGATTTAGAAGAAGTAATGGATGAATTTTTATCCACTTACCTTAAACCAGAGATGCGTTTAGCTTCATATTATTATAAGGGGGAGAAAAAGCTTATTTATAGAAAAGCTTTAATCTCTCAACTATTATCTGAGATATGTAGTAAGGTTTTTAAGTTTACCCCTATTATCATTAATGAGGTTATTAACAAGGATTTAATAACCACTAATGTTGTAAACTATCGAAACAAGGTGATTTCGGGGCTTTTGGCTAATCAATTAGAGCCAAATTTAGGACTTGGAGGTACAGGACAAGATATTGCCATTATGCGTAGTGTACTTGTGAAAACTGGTGTATTAGCTAATTTTGACACCTCTCCAAATTTAATAATGTCAGGTAACAGTGATGAAAATGTACAAACGGTGCTTGACGAGATACAAAACTTCATAAAAAAATCTGCAAACGGAAGTAATAAAAGTTTTGGAATATTGTATGAAAGATTAACCATCCCTGATTATGGTATAGGTTTAAAAAAAGGAGTAATCCCTGTCTTTCTTGCCGCCGTACTCCATTCTTTTAAGCAATATGTTGTAATTACGAAAAATAATAAAGAACTTGAAATTACAGCTACATTACTAAGTGCTATTAATGAGAATCCTTATGAATATAATATTGGTTTAGAAAATTGGAACGATGATAAAGAAAATTACATTAAAGAGCTTGAAAAGCTGTTTTCTGATTATATTAATGAAAAAGAAAAAGAATATAATACTTTTTCTTATATTACTAAAGCTATGGTTCGTTGGCTTACTGCATTACCTAAATACTCAAAGGAATTAAAAAAGTATTATATTGGTAATGGAGAATTTGAAAAAATTGAGTTAAACAAACAGAAGTTTATTAGTGCACTGAAATCTCCTGAAATAAATGCAAGGGAATTTTTATTTAAACGAATTTTAGATATTTTCCCATACAAAGAAGTAAATGTCTCTATTGTGGACAATATCAGTTCAGTAAAAGCGATACACGATCAGGCTAAAAATGACCTTATTAATAAACTTGTGGCTGATTTTAGGCATGTATTTGCAAAATCAAAATCAGAGAAACAATCTTTATCCTCTATTCTTAAAGATTGGCATGATGGATTACAGGAAACTACTAAAAACCATCTTTTTAGTAATGGAGAAGATAGAGTACTGGATTTAATAAAGCATATGACAAGTGATGAAGGTCGATTTATTGAGTTTATAGCTAAAGAGTTTACAGGACTAAGGATTGATGATTGGGATACCTCGACTATTTCTGTTTTTATTTCTTCAATAGCTAAGTTTAAAGAAACTGTAGAAATTCAGGATAAGGAAAATTTATTTGATAACAAACAAGATGATAGCAATATTTATAAGTTGATATTTATTGATAAAAATGGCAAGGAAGAAATTAAAACCTTTTACAAGACCGAGTGCAGCGATAGAGCGAATTTACTATATAACGACTTGACTGCTACACTTGACGAGTATGCTGAAGCTCTTTCAGAAAACGAAAAACGTCAGATATTAATGAATATTATTGAGAATTTATGTAGGTGATTATAATGAAAAGATATATTTATTTTGATAATGCTGCAACTACATTTCCAAAGCCTGAAGAAGTATATACCTTCATGGAACACTTTTATCGTCATTGTGGTGTAAATGTCGGTCGAGGCCAATATATGCTTGCTGATAGAGCAAGAGGTTTAGTTACTGAAACAAGAGAAATGCTTTTACAGTTCTTCAAATGTCAACAAAAGGCTGTAGTATTTACTGCTTCTGCAACGGAAGCACTTAATATTATTATGCGTGGAATTAGATGGGATGATGAATATAATGTTTATATAACACCATTTGAACACAATGCGGTTACAAGGCATCTTTATTACTTAAAAAATATTTATAAACTAAAAATAATAGAACTAAGCGTTAATAAAGAAACACTTGAATATGATGTTGAGCAGATAAAATACCAGTTTCAAGAGGACAAGCCTAATGTAGTAATAATGAGCCATGCAAGTAATGTTTGTGGTCTTATTGCCCCCATTGAAGATATATGTGATTTATCGAAAAAATATAATTCCATAAATATAATAGACATGGCACAAACCGCAGGACTTGTAGAAACTGATTTGATGCGAATAAAGGCTGATTATGCAGTTTTTGCAGGGCACAAGACTTTATATGCTCCATTTGGGGTTGCTGGTTTTATAATAGACAGAAACTCGCAGTTACAGCCTCTATTATTTGGTGGTACGGGAATTGACTCTGCTAATCAAGAACTACCAGATACTATACCTGAAAAATTTGAAGTTGGTAGTTTGAATATTCAAGCTATAGCAGGACTTAATGCAGCTTTGAAATGGATTAATAAAATAGGTGTTGATACTATTCGAAAAAAAGAGATCGAGAATAAGAGAAAGTTGGTTGAGTGTCTGAAAAAGTTTTCAAATATTAGTATTATTGGCTTGAATGATGGTGTAGGAATAGTCTCCTGCCTATTTGATGGATATTCAACAGATAGTATCGGTTTAATTTTAAGTGATAATGATATAGCTGTCAGAACAGGATTACATTGTTCACCTACTGCACATAAATTTTTGGGTACATATCCAAGTGGCACTGTTAGGTTTAGCGTAAGCTATTTCAATAGAAATGATGATTTCAATAGACTTTTTGAAGTATTAGAGATTATTGACAATGGGGGGTGAAGAAATGTTCTTTCCAGATTTACGAATAAAGAGCGAATACCGCTCTTTGAGTGATAATATTGTAAAGGATTTTTATATTCCATTACTCTCTGATGCAGTTCTATATAAGCGTGCTGTGGGCTTTTTTTCCTCTTCAGCATTATATGAAATTTCTAAAGGCATCACAAACCTTATTAAGAATGGCGGCAAGATACAACTAATTGCATCTCCTAAATTATCTGAAGAAGATATTGAAGCGATAAACAAAGGCTACGAACAAAAAAATAATATAATAGAACGAGCAATTTTAAAGGCTTTTGATGAACCAAAAACCTATTTTGAAAAAGAAAGACTTAATATACTTGCAAATCTTATAGCAAGAAGTGAACTTGATATAAAACTTGCATTTACTGAAACATCAAGTAAAGTAGGTATTTATCACGAGAAAATGGGGCTTATATACGATTCTAATAGTAATATAGTCGCTTTTTCAGGTTCATCAAATGAATCATCAATGGCATTTTATATGAATTACGAAACAATAGATGTTTTTTGTTCCTGGCAAAGCGATTTTGAAAAAATAAAGATTTATGAAAAAGAGAGTGCTTTTGAGCGTCTTTGGAACAATACGGAGGACAATATACAGATAATTGATTTTCCGGAAGTAGCAAAAGAAAAGCTACTTTCTTATAAAAAAGAAGTTATAGATTATAGTGTTGATCTTGTGGTAAGTGAAGAAATAGAAAAATATTTAGTAGAACCATTAAAAGCGAATATGCCTAAAATACCTGAAAAAGTTGTATTTCATGATTATCAAATTGAAGCTATTAAAGAATGGAATGAACTCAATAATCAGGGGATTTTTGATATGGCAACTGGTACAGGAAAGACGTTTACAGGTCTTGGAGCAATAGTTAGCTTGTATAATAAATTAAAAGGAAATCTTGCAGTAGTTATCGTTTGTCCTTATCAGCATTTAGTCGAGCAATGGGTAGAAGATATAGTAAAATTCAATATCAAACCAATTATAGGGTATAGTAGTTCATCACAAAAAAACTGGAAAGCATTACTTGAAAATGCGGTTCGTGATCAGAAACTTAAAGTAAAAGGTAGAGAATTTTTTTGTTTTATTTGTACTAATGCAACTTATTCTTCTGTATATGTTCAAACCCAAATATTTAAAATAAGAGGCAATGCGTTATTGGTTGTTGATGAAGCTCACAACTTTGGTTCAGAACGTTTAAGTTCTATGTTGCCTAATCATTTTGATTATAGACTTGCTTTATCTGCGACTTTGGAAAGACATAACGATGTAGAAGGAACAGAAAAATTAAAAGCCTACTTTGGCGAAAAATGTATTGAGTATCCATTAGAACGTGCTATTGATGAACATAAATTAACGCCCTACAAATATTACCCAATTTTAGTAAGTCTATCAGATAAAGAACTAGAGGTATATTCATATTTAACACGTGAAATCGGTAAATGCTTAATAAAAGGTAAAAATGGAAAGTTAAAGCTAAGTGACAAAGGTGAAAAGCTGGCGTTAAAACGTGCGAGATTAATTGCTGCTGCAGAAGAGAAGATTGATGTTTTAAAAAAAGTTATTATGCCATATAAAAGTGAAAATTACTTACTTATATACTGTGGTGCTGCTACATTGCTTGGAGAAACAGATGATAATATGCCCGTAGAAGAATATGAGTTGCGTCAGATTGATGCAGTAACTCTTATGCTTGGTAATGAACTTAATATGAAAGTTTCTCAATTTACTTCGAAAGAGGATATTGAGGAACGTGAGATATTGAAGAAAGAGTTTGAGAAAGGAGAAAATCTCCAAGCACTTATAGCTATAAAATGTCTTGATGAAGGTGTAAATATCCCCAAAATAAAAGTAGCATTTATTCTGGCTAGTACAACAAATCCTAAGGAATACATACAGAGGAGAGGACGTGTTTTAAGATTGGCTGAAGGTAAGGATTTCGCTGAAATATATGATTTTATCACAACTCCACGCCCGCTTGATGAAGTTCCTTCTCTGACCATCGAGGAAATGAAAAAAGATTTGTCACTAATTAGGAATGAACTTAATCGTGCTGAAGAATTTGCTCGCATTGCAATGAATTTCATGGAAGCTGATAAGGTCATTCAGGAAATAAAAGATGCTTATGGTTTAAATTACGAACCAATAGAATTTACATATGAATAGACAGGGGGAGGGTAAAATGGTCGTTGTAAATGGTATTGAAATTGATGAAAAAAAAGCTAGGAGGTTACTTCAAAAGCTAATCATTATGGAAAAAACAAATATCAAAACGAAGCAATATAACGATGCTGAAATGGTTAAGAAAATCAAAAAGGAAATTGAGGAGGAAGTAGAATGTTATTAAAATCGTTAAAACTTCTTAATTTTCGCCAGTTTAAAGGTAAACAGGAAATATCGTTCGCTACAGATGAAGTGAAGAATGTTACTGTAATCATGGGAGAAAACGGTTCAGGTAAAACTACACTTGCCCAAGCATTCTCTTGGTGCTTATACGGAGATACCGACTTTGATGATAAATCAATGATCAATAAGGTTGTTGCTGGACAGATGTTGCCGGACAATGAGAGTAAGGTAAGAGTTGACTTAAGCCTAAACCATAGCGGGACAGACTATACAATTACCCGTGAGCAGGTTTACAAAAAGGATTTTACTGGAAAAATAAAGGCTATGAATGCGACTTTTAATATTTCATATAAGAAAGATGGTCAGCAAGAATTCTTAAAACCTCTTGAAGTTGAACCGAGAATGAAACAAATACTTCCGAAGGAATTATCAAAGTACTTTTTCTTTGACGGTGAACGCATTGGTAATATGAGCAAAGAAATTAAGAAAGGTAAAAGCCAAGATTTTGCACAAGCTGTCAGAGGACTATTAGGACTTAATGCTTTTTTAGCTGCGCTAGAGCATCTAAAGCCTACTTCTAAATATGGTGTTATCGGTAGTTACAATGAAAGCTATGACTCATCAAGCGACTCAAATATTGCTCGGCATTCAAAAGAAATCGATGAAGCGCAGGAAAAACTTGATAAAATAAATGCTCGATTGAAAGAAATTGATAATGAAATTCAAATCGCACGTGAGAGATGCGAAGAACTATCCACAAAAATTCAGAAAAATGCTGATGGCGAAAAGTTGCAGAAACAAAAAGATAAGTTATTAAAGCAAAGAGAATCAACTAAACAAGCAAGAGTATCAGCTATCGGCTCAATGATGAAGCACTTTAATTCAAATGCCCATGCATATTTTGCGAAATCTATGATTAAAGGCGCATTGGAGAGTTTGTCAGAGGCTGATAAACTTGATAAAGGTATACCAGACATGCATGCAAGGACAATAGAATTTTTAATAAATAGACGTCTTTGCGTTTGTGGCAATAAAATCGAATTTGGAAATGATGCCCACAAAGAACTTATTAAAGCTTTGGAGTTTTTGCCTCCTCAATCAATTGGTATGTCAATTGGACACTTTGTTAAAGAGTCGGAGTTACGCAGTAAAACATCTGATTCGCTGTTTGAGAACATATCTGAACAATACTCAATTATCCGAGAATATGAAAATAAAATTGTTGAACTTACAAATGACATAAAAACAATTGAAGATCAACTAGTTGGAATGGAAAGCGTTTCTCGCTTACAACAGGATTTAATGCGTTATGAACGAGTTATAAGAGCTTGTGAGGATGAAAAGAATGACTTGAATAGGCAAATAGGTGCAATAACGACAAAAAAAGAACGTGCTGAGACTGAAAGAGCAGAATTAACCCTTAGAGATGAGAAGAATAGGAAGATTGAAATCTATAAGGCCTACGCTCAGTATATGTATGATGAGCTTTCAACTATTTATAAACGGAATGAGGCAGAGACTAGAGAAAAACTACAAATAACAATTAATGAAATATTTAAGAGTATCTACGAAGGCGGTATGTCCTTAACTATTGATGAAAAGTACAATATTCAGGTGACAGTGAATGATTTCGAAGGTTATTATACTGATGTTGAAACATCAACTGCTCAGAGTATTTCTGTAATATTCGCTTTTATCTCTGGAATAATCAAGATGGCAAGAGAGAATAGTAATTCAATTGATGCTGGAACTAAAATGCTTGAATCAGAACCATATCCACTTGTTATGGACGCTCCATTATCTGCCTTTGATAAACGTAGAATTAAAACTGTATGTGATGCTCTGCCTAATATTGCTGAACAAGTGATAATCTTTATAAAGGATACGGATGGAGAAATAGCCGAGGAAAATATGGGAGAAAAGGTCGGTAAGCGTTATTTGTTTGACAAGAAAAATGAATTCGAAACTTATTTAATGGTGAGGTGATAAAAATGTTTGATAAAGAGTATTCTTTTAAGGGTTCTCATGCTGAAAAAGTTATTAAACTAACTGCACAATTCGATAGCAACAGTTCATCAAAGCTTTTTATGAGAAATATTGATGTTTATATTATTGCACCCATTATTGGATTTTTATATGGTAAGAAATCTGAAATAGATAAAAGTAGTAATGAAACAACAAAAATATTCCCTCAGCAGTTAAGCAACGAACTAACAAATCTGAAGTATAATTACCAATTAATTATGTTACTTGATAAAAAGAACGAATCAGATCTTGATAATCGTATCAATAAGGCATTTCGCTTTTATGGAAGCGATAAATCAAAAAACGATGGAGCACTTTATGAGCAGTATGTTTTAGGTGGAGTTGATATACTTTATGAGAAACTCATAGAGAATGCAACAAATAGCGAAGATTATATTAAAAACTTATATGACTTCATTGAAGAATTTAACGAAAGATACAATGAAACTGTTTCAACCGACAGTATTGTGGATTTATGTCGTTTAGCAAGAAGTTAAATTATTAGGTCTTGAGGTATGAGCATGGTCAATCAACATCTTAAACAAAAAGTTTTAGATAAACTAAATAACATTTATAAAAGCAAAGGATATATTACTATTGATGAGGTAATTCAATATATTGATGAAGCTGCTCTGCCCTTAGACGAAGTTGAACGCCTTTGCGATATCCTAACGAATAATGGTGTTATTATTCGTGATGAACCGACCAATATTGCTGAAGATGATGACGAAGATATTTTTGATAGAAGTAAGTTGGATTATGATAAATTGTTCGAGCGTGTTATTGAAATCGACCCGTCTTTAGAGCCTTATATTGATGGAGTAAAGAGTATTTTACCTCCACAGTATCGTGAGGAAGCAGCTCTTATATATCAAGCTAAAGAGGGGAATCCGTATGCAAAAGAGCGTTTAATTACGATGAATCTAAGAATTGTTGTCAAAATGGCGTTGTCATTTTATGAGAGATATGATTTTCCATTGGCTGATTCATTACAATATGGAAATATGGGACTTGTAATGGCATTGAAGAAAATGCCGTTGACACCTGATGGTCGGTTCTCAACATATGCACCTTGGTGGATACGACAAATTATATTTCGATATTTATATATTGGAAATAACATTCAATATATACCTGTACATATGAAAGAAAAGTTGTATAANGTTTATGAAATCAAGAAGGAGCATTATTGTGATAAATGTAATGGGCTATTATGTCAACAACTAATTGATATNGTTTCAGAAAAATGTGAAATGGACTCNGAAACAGCTATTAAATGCCTCATTCTTATTGAAGCTCCTTATAGCNTNGAAGAACTTACTGAAAAAGAATCTGATAATTCAATTTTTAATGACAATGGTTATTATGAGTATTTTATTGCTGAATACATTACTGAGAAGGAGTTAAAAACAGTAATACAGGGTTTATTGAGTGACCTAAAAGAAAGAGAGAGAAGAGTGTTAACATATAGATTCGGGTTGAATGGGGAAGATCCAATGACATTAGAGGAAGTAGGAGCTATATTCGGACTTACAAGAGAACGAATAAGGCAGATAGAAAGCAAAGCAATAAAAAGATTAAGACATCCATCTCGGTCGAAACTATTAAAAGATTATAATTGTTAAAGGTAGGTAGATTAGATTTTAGAAAAGGTGATAAAAAAAAGAACAGGATAACCAGGAGTAGGATGTTTTGTGAGGTGAGAGTGTGTATATTACTGAATTGATTTTGGAGAATTTCAGGGGATTTAAAGATAGTAAATCTATATTTTTTAGTGAAGGTACAAATGTAATAATAGGTCATAACAATGCAGGAAAAACATCTGTTATTAAAGCATTGGAATTACTTTTTGGGAATGAAAAAAGCAAACGATTAACTATAGATGATTTTAACAAGAATATTACTATTGAAGAATTAAAAGAAAAACCACCTAAGATTATAGTGGCAGCAAAGTTTATTGAATCTGAAAATGATGAAGATTATTCTGATGATTTGGTTACAGTTTCAACCTGGCTTACGAAAATAGACAAGCCTTATGAAGCTTTGATAACATATGAATTTTTTCTTCCTCAAAAAGAGGAAGATGAATATAAAAAAGTTATAGGAGCAATTAATAGCAAAGATGTCCATGATTATTGGTATGAAATAGAATATAATTTTCTCATGAAATATACATATAAAATTTATGTTGGAAATCCGGAACATAAAAATATTGTTGAACCTGAGTCAATGAATAAATTTGATTTTCAGTTTTTAACAGCAATTAG
>JGI24710J26742_10005201_pt1 | contig 10355 bp, 9 predicted proteins | sample BioPla2DNA2_FD_26742 | JGI IMG/M metagenome (IMG submission 26742) | reverse complement strand
TTCTATATCTGCTTATGGACAAATATTAAGGGATTCAGATTTAAGTAATATTAACGAAGAATTCTTAAAAAGATCCAGCAATAGGATAGTTTTAGAATGTAATAAAATGATTTCTTTAGTAGAGAAACTTTTAGAATTGTCTAGGGGTAAGCTATTAAATAACAAAGAAAAAGAAAAGATAAATGTAAAAACACTAATTGTAGATTTAATCAAGGAATTTGAAATAAGATTAAATAATAAAGTTATAATAAGTGACCTNAATAATATGGAAATTGAAGTAGTACGGGAAGACTTAAAAACAGTTTTATCTAATTTAATAGATAACAGTATTAAATATTCAGTGGGCAAGGAAATTTATATAAGTTTATATGATAATGGTGAGGCAACAATTTTTGAAACAAAAAACAAAATGGGAAATATTACCAGGGAAATAAAAGATAGATTATTAGAACCCTTTATAAAATACAATGATATAAAAAATAAAGAAAAGGAAGTAAGCACTTCAGGTTTAGGCCTATATATATCTAATGAAATATCAAAAGATAATGGCTGGAAATTAACTTATTTTATAGAAGANGATTATATTACCTTTAGGTTAAAGTTAGGAGTATAGAGGATATGATAAATTTATTATAAGGGATTTTGATAAGATAGGAAAATGGAGTTCATAAATATAAGTAATATCCATATCTTAGAGAAAAATACTTATATTATAGAGTCAATGCAATTAAGCATTGGCTTTTGTTGTGTACATAATAACTTTAGGCAGTAAAACCAGACTAAATCTCTTTGACTAAAGTTGTAAAGGTAACTTGACAAAAAGGAAAAGTATGGTTTATAATANATGTAAAGGTNCCTTGTCATAATTGAGGTGGTTAGATGAAAAATAGAGTTGAAGAACTTAGAAAAAACATGGGACTTAATCAAGAAGAATTTGCGAAGGCTCTTAAAGTATCAAGGCAAACAATTAGTTCTATTGAAACAGGGAAGTATAATCCATCCTTAGAGTTAGCCTTCACAATTGCAGCTTACCTTGGAAAGACAATTGAAGAAATCTTTATTTATGAAGGGAGGGAGAAAAATAAAAAAAAGTAATCTGTTTATAGGAATTATAAATATATGCCTAGGAATCACCTGTCTGCTAATTGCATTGAATTTTAACACTAAATTAGAAAGCTTACTATATGGATTTACAGGAGCATATATTTGTAGTGGAGCAGTAATGCTATGGAAATATTACTATTGGTCAAGACCGGAAAATAAGGCAAGATATCTAGAAAAAGTTGAAAATGAAGATATTGAACTGAATGACGAAAGAAAAATAATATTGAGAGATAAATCAGGAAGGTATGCTTATATTATTGGGCTCATAGTATCAGTAATATCTATAGTGATTTTTTCTATAATGGGTAACCTTAATATAATAGAAAATTATAAGCTGATAATAGTATATTTATCTGGATTTGTTATATTCCAATACCTTATAGGAATTCTAATTTTTAACCAGCTAAGTAAGAAGTACTAAAAAATGTGATACAACACTTTTAGTTTGATAAAGAAAGAAGAGATTATGAAATCAAATTTAATAATGACGTTAAGGAAGAATATAAATATATTAAAAGTAAATTGAAGTAATGTATAAAAGGGACCATAAAGGTAAAGTGGACCCTTTGTCAAGAACACAATAAAAAAAAGTTATGAAGCTAATAAAAGATGATTTCTATATTGTTTAGGAGTCATCTTTTTTAGATTCCATTGATACCTATAATTATTGTAATATTCAATATAATCATCAATAGCTCTAATCACTTCTTTAAGTGTATGATAGCACTTGAAATCAACCTCATCTTTCATATGTCCAAAAAAAGATTCTTGAGGTGCATTATCCCAACAGTTTCCACGGCGGGACATTGATTGTCCTAAATTATTTTCCTTTAATAATTTTTGAAATTTTGGACTAGTGTAATGTACACCTTGATCCGAATGAATAAATGCATCTTCATGTAAGTTATCTTTATGTTGAGCTATTAATTTATCTATAGTAGTTGTTGCAATATCAAGTTTTATCGAATCAGAAACGTGATAAGCAAGAATATCGTTGCTACTACCATCTTTGATGGTAGACAAATAAGCCATACGATTATTTCCATATGGTAAGTATGTAATATCAGTCAATAGTACTTTTCCTGGTATCCCTTGTTTAAAATTACGCTCTAATAAGTTTGGTACCACCCTATGTTCCTTCGTTGCTTTAGCCATTCGGCGGTACGGGTTAGCTTTTCTTATAGGGCATTTAATATCATATTTTTTCATAATGCGTTGAATTTTTTTTCTGCTATAAATTATTGAGAATTCGCCTTGTAAAACCATTTTAATTGAGCGAGAGCCCTTCTTATAACCTCTGTAGTTATATGCCATAAGAATATTATCTCTAGCTTCTAAATCTCTATCTTCCATTAATTTTTGATTACCTAATGTATTCAAATAATTATAATATCCCGAACGTGAAACATCTAAAATTTTACAAAAATACGAAACCATATTTTTAAAACCGTTATTAATAATAGTTTCATTTATTAATTTAAATATCTCCTTACTTCGTAGATTTATGCTGTTGTTTACCAGCCTCCTTTCTGTCACGTCTAATTTTTTTAACAGTTCTAACTGTTCCTCTAATAACTTAATTTTAGCTTCCTGTCTCAAAATAATATCGTCTTTAGTAACTTCCTTATCTGTAGGTCTTCCATTATTCTCTTTTCTAGTGTCTCTTAATCCTACAATACCATCATTATTATAAGCTCTTAGCCATCTAGCTGCCGCTTGCTCGTAACGTTTAATACCAAGTAAAGTTACATCAAAACCAGCTTCTTCAAAAATAATTCTTGGAAGCTTTCCTTTTAAATATTCTTCTATAAATAATCGCTTAAACTCGTCAGAGTAAGTTATAGATTTTTCGCTTACTTTAACTACATAGGGGTTTTGTTTCAATGATTCAATAGTTTCTTTGTTAAATGTTATTTTACTCATATTCCATTCCTCCAAGATACTAATATTATACATAAAAAAGCACCTATAAACGAGCCACTTTTTTTCAAAGTGTCCTGTCTATAGGTACCATTTTAGTGCGACAGCCCCTTTTGAATTAAAATCCCTCAAGAATTTTTTCCTTAACTGTGAACTGTGTAATCTGAACTGAATCTAGGCTGTTTCAAACTGACTATTATAAAGTTCAGCATAAAATCCACCCTTATCAAGTAATTCTTTGTGGTTTCCCTGTTCTATAACTTTACCATTATTCATTACAATTATTAAATCTGCTTCCTTAATTGTAGATAGCCTATGGGCAACTATAAAGGTTGTTTTATCCTTCATAAGTTCATTAAAGGCCCTTTGAATATATATTTCTGTACGAGTATCTATATTACTTGTAGCTTCGTCTAGGATTAACATGGAAGGCTTAGATAGCATAACCCTGGCTATTGATAAAAGTTGCCTTTGACCTTCAGATAGGGCTGAATCTTCAGATAAAATAGTCTTATATCCATGAGGAAGTTTTATAATAAAATCATGGGCATGGGCTTTTTTTGCTGCTTCTATTACTTCTTCCATAGATGCTTCAGGTCTTCCATAAGCAATATTATCCCTTATACTGCCTTGGTATAAAAAGGTATCTTGAAGAACCATTCCATATAAACCTCTAACGCTAGATCTCTTTATTTTTTCAATATTAATATTATCTATTTTTATTTCCCCAGAATCAATATTATAAAATCTCATAAGTAAGTTTATTAATGTAGTTTTACCAGAACCAGTTGGACCAACTATTGCAATCTTTTCTCCAGGTTTTACTTTTAAGTTTAAGTTTTCTATTAGTGGAGTACCTTTCTCATAAGAAAAATTAACATTACTAATATCTATAAAACCTTCACAGTTTTCAAGTTCAATAGCATCCCTTGGATCTTCAATTTCATTTTCTTCTTCAAGAAGATTAAATATTCTTTGAAGGGAAGAAAAGGCTGCTTGAAGTTCAGTAATAACTCCTGAAATTTCATTAAAGGGTTTAGTATATTGGTTTGCATAAGTTAAAAAGGCAGATAAATTTCCAACTGTTATTGCACCTCTAACTACTAATATGCCACCAAAGACTCCAACTGAGGTATAAACTATTCCATTTACAAATCGGGTTGCAGGATTTGTTATTGCTGAATAAAATTGAGCCTTTTGTCCATAATTATAAAGCCTTTTACTTATATCTTTAAATTTTTCTAAGGCATCATCTTCATAATTAAAGGACTTTACTAATTTTTGATTGCTTATCAATTCTTCAATAAAACCGGTTAATTCTGAGCGTACTTCAGATTGCTTTGAAAACATGGAATAGCATGCCTTAGCAATTATTGATGCTGTAAATAGTGATATTGGTGTTACAAAAAATACAACTAATGCAATCTTATAATTTATTGCCAGCATAAACATTAAAGTACCTACAATAGTTAGTATTCCAGTAAAAAGCTGAGAAAAACCCTGAAGTAATCCATCTGATACAGCTTCAATATCGTTTATTACAGTATTCATAATAGAACCAGTGGATTTGCCATCAATATATTTTAAAGGAACCTTATTTAATTTATCAAACACATCCATTCTAAGGTGTTTAATTGTTTTGTTACAAAGAATATTTGTACTTCTGGTCATTATCAGTTGAAATAAAGATGAAATTAAAAATACTCCAATTAAAATTAGGATTATTTTTGTTAGATTTTCAAAGTCCACATTGTTTTTGTAAACAATATAATCTACTCCCTCACCAATAACAATTGGGGTAAGGAGAGTTAGAGCAATATAAACAATACCACTTAAAATAGAGATAAATATGTATTTTTTATAGGGCATTATGTATTTAAGAAGCTTTCTTATTAATATAATATTCATTCTGTCACCTCCTATTTTTTGCTTTGGGAATAATAAATTTCCTTATATACTTCAGAGGATTTTAATAATTCCTCATGAGTTCCAATAGCATTAATTTCTCCATTATCTAAAACTATTATTTTATCAGCATTTTTTAAGCTGCTTGCCCTTTGAGAAATCATTATAATAGTTGTGTCCTTAACCTGTTCCTTTAAGTTTTTACGTAATTGAAGGTCAGTTGCATAATCTAAGGCGCTTAAACTATCATCTAGAACTAATATTTCTGAATTCTTAGCAAGAGCTCTAGCAATAGAAAGTCTTTGTTTTTGTCCTCCAGAAAAGTTTTTACCACCCTTTAAAACTTCTGCGTCATATTTATTTTCTAATTTATTTACAAAATCAGATGCCATAGATATATCTAAAACCCTTTTTATATCTTCATCTGTTAAGTTTCTATTTCCTAGTTCTAAATTGCTTCTTAGTGTTCCACTAAATAAAACTGATTTTTGAGGTACTATGGAAATTAAATTTCTTAATTTCTTAAAGGAGTAGTTCTTAATATTAATGCCCTTAATTAATACTTCTCCTTTAGTTACATCATAAAATCTAGAAAGTAAATTAATTATTGTAGATTTTCCTGATGCTGTTCCACCAATAATACCTATAACTTCATTTTTGTTGATCTTAAAAGAAATATTTTTTAAGGAATATTCTTTAGAATCATTATAGGAAAAATAAACATTTCTAAATTCTATTAAGGGCTTCTTACTATCTATAGAAGTTATGCTAAGTTCATTATTTTTTTCTATGATACTAGGCTGAATTTCTAAAACCTCTGAAACCCTAATTAAAGATGTATATCCCTTTGTTAAAGTAATTACTAGTTGAGAAAAAACAATTAAAGCTAAAGATATTTGAATTATATAGTTTATTAATGCAATAATTTCTCCTTGAGTTGAAGCTCCAAGGTTTACCTTTCTAGCTCCAAAATATAATATAAAAACAATAGCAAAATTCATAACAACTGAAGTAAGTGGATTTAATAGGGAAGATACTTTTAAGGCTTTTATAGTTTCCTCTGAATAATCATTATTTCTATTTTTAAATCTTTCAATTTCACTTTCTTCCTTAGAAAAGGCTTTAATAACCCTAACTCCTTCTATATTTTCTCTAGTTATAAGGGAAATATTATCTAATTTCTTTTGAATTTCTTTATAAAGTATTATAGATTTCTTCATAATAAAATATAATAATATTGATATAATAGGCATTGCGATTAAAAATACTAATGCTAGCTGAAAATTTATAGCAAAGGCCATAACAGTAGAACCAATAATAACAAAAGGAGATCTTGTACCTAATCTAATTAACATTGCAATGCCATTTTGAATTAGGGTAATATCATTGGTTAATCGTGTTATTAAAGTAGATGTACCAATATTATCGATTTCACTATGGGAAAGCTTGTTTATATGCTCAAATAAAGCTGTTCTAATTTTAGTTCCAATTCCTTGGGAGGCAATGGAAGCATAATACTGACATACTAAAGCAAAGCTTAAACCTACTAAACCTAGCAAAATAAGAGTAAGTCCAATTTTTAATATATAATTAATATCATTATTTGGGATTCCTATATCTATAATCTTTATCATTATTATTGGAATAAAAAGTTCCAATATAGCCTCTATTAGCTTAAATAGAGGTCCTAAAGTTAGTTCTCTTTTATAGGATTTAAAAAAAGGAAGAACTTTTTTCATAATATCACTCCTTTGACTATGGAAAAATAAATTCAGTATTATATAGTTTTTCAAATAAATAAATTAATATTAATAAATATATAATTATAAATAAAGATTAACATTTTAACTAAAACAGGTACCTTATAATAATCTTGTAAAGAAAATATTGTAAGGAAAGTATAACATATACGATTGTAGCAAAATATATCAAGAGGTGAAAGATGGAAATATTAAAAAATTTTTTAAAAGGAATTGTAATTAGTATATCACAGCTTGTTCCAGGAGTAAGTGGCGGAACAATAGCAATGATTTTTGGAATATATGATAAACTATTACATGCAGTTAACAACATAATAAATGATTTTAAAAATCAATATAAATTATTACTTGAAGTTGGACTGGGAGCAGTTATAGGAATGTTTGCTTTTAGTAATATAGTAAAAGTTTTATTTGATAATTTTCCAATTCAAGTTGGATATTTATTTATAGGTGTAATATTAGGTGGAGCACCACTAATGTATAGAAAGGCAACAGTAAAAGGATTTAAAAAAAGCAGCCTTATATATATATATTAGCAGGCTTTTTAATAGTTTATATGATGGGAACACCAAATAATGATGCATCAGCTGTTATTCAAACATTAACACCATTAAATTTCTTATACTTATTTTTAGGTGGAGTAGTTATAGCTATTGCATTAATTTTGCCAGGTATAAGTGGATCTTTTATGCTTTATATATTAGGACTTTATAATACAGTTATAACTGCAGTAACTCAGTTAAACATTCCGGTTTTAATACCAATTGCTTTAGGTGGAATAGTAGGTGCCTTAGCAACTTCTCGAATATTAGAAATGATTTTAATCAAATTTCCAGAACAAACATATATATTAATCTTTGGATTCATATTAGGATCAGTTTTTTCAGTATTCCCAGGAATTGATGGGATGAAAAGTGTAGTGGGAGTTGTACTAGGTATTATAGGATTTATATTTACTTATTATATTAGTAGAAATGAGTAGGATATAATGTAGCCTAATTTAAAATTTTACAAGCAGGAGCCTGTCTACAACTAATGTCTTAATAATGTTGGCTGCAGACAGAATTATTTTATTTTTCTATTATTATTTAAACATAATTAAGTTTGATTCCATAAAAAGTTAAAAAAGTACTTTACTAGAAGATTACCTTGCTATACAATATAGGTATAGGTTGTATAGCAAGGTAGGTGTATAAAATATTATGAGTGAAATAAGAAAAGATAAATATTGTTTAAAAGGCGAATATTACAAGGCTCTTGAAATTGTAAATTATCGATTAAGTTATATGGTACCAAGAAGTTTTAGAAAAGAGGTTTATAGCGATTTATTAGAAATATTTTTTAGAAATCAAAACCAATGTAAGCCGCTTAATAATGCACTAGGAAAAAGTTTAGATGATTTTATTGATGAGTTGTTAGAAACTTATTATTTAACATTGCCAAAAAGAAAGCTTATTAACTATCTTTTACAGAATGGCTTTTTATATTCTTTACTTTGTATTATAAATTATATAGTTATTGCTAATAATTCTGAAGGTTCTATATTACCATATTCCTTTGCAGCAATAATTATGGGGGGAGTAGGCTTTTTAGGAGGAATAACTAGTATTTATGCTAATTATAAAAGTTTGTATAAATTTTCTGGGTATAAAAAAGATCTTTTCAAATCATTTTTAACTCTTTGGCCTATATTTTTTGTTGTTTTTACAGATAAATATATTTTTAATATAACTAAAAATATATACATATCTAAAAATACAATTTTTACTATTATATTTTTAGAATTAATCATATACTTAGCTCTAGTCTTACTTTTTAAGAATAGAAGAAAGAGAGAGTAACATGGCTGTTAATTCACAATTGCTAAAAGGATTAATTGATAAAGTAATATTAAAAATCATTTATAAGGAAGAAACCTATGGATATGAAATATATATGAAACTCCAGGAGTTGGGGTTTACAGACTTTGCCGAAGGATCCTTATATCCACTTTTGCTAAGATTAGAGAAAAAGAACTTTATTAAAGGTACTAAAAGAAAATCAAATATAGGACCAGATAGAAAATACTATACTTTGACTGAAAAAGGAATAGAAGAAATGAATGAGTTTAAGGAAAGCTGGGATAAAATAAATTTGGCTGTAGAAGAACTATGGAAAGAGTGAAAGGTTTAGAAGGATTTTAAAAATAATTTTTAATAAAGCTATTGCAACTAAAAAGTGTGGTTTGCAATAGCTTTTACTTTACATTAATTTGATTACCTTAAACTATATAACTTAAATCTCTTTTATACAAAAGGTAAATTTAATTAGATAAAAATTACATTTAAATTACAAAATTAGCTCTTTAATTACAATAGTTGACAAAATGTATTAAAATGTTACAATTTATATTGTGAGCAGTAAACGTTGTCACCTCTGGAGTAGAGGGCAAGACCTGATATAGAAGGATTTAAAATAATTATTTGAGGTGGGTGGGCGGAAAAATATTAATTTTTTTAAAGGATAGGATAGTGTTGATGTTTTATTTTTTTGGTAATAAAGCAGGGAAGGAGGATTTGAAGTATATATTGCATATAATAACCTAGGACAATAGGCGAAGTTCGGTGTTAAAAGATTTAGCATTTTATTCTATCAACAATATATAGGCAACAACTTTTGTGCAAAAATTATTAAATCATCAGGAAAAATGGAATAAAAAACGCGGGGGAAATGAATATGTTAAAAAAATTTATAATCTNAAACTATCAAGTTTAGTTAATCTTTTAAGTGCTTTAGCTATAGCAGTTGTTATATTTAATGGATCTAATGGATATATAGGAATCAGAAATGTAAATGATAACATGACTAAAATGTATCATATAATGAGGAAATAGCTGAAAAGATAAATTCAGATAGTGATAGTACATATTTAACTACTAGAACAAACTTTTTAAAGTATATAATCCTATCTTTGATTTTATTTACTGCAATTGCTTATTATATAATTAGAAACATTAGAGTAGAATCTAAAGATATGATAGATAAGATGAAGTTAATTGCTGAAGGTAACTTTAATATTAACATTAAAACTGATAAGACCAATGAATTTGGAGTTATGAAAAATACTTTAGGAGAGACCATAGACAAAGTATCAGATATCTTAAAAAGTATAGAGGAAGAAGCCTTAGATATTGATAACCGCGCAGAACAATTATCAGCAANATCAGAAGAAATGACTTCATCCTCTGAAAATGTTGCTAATGCAATTCAAGAAGTTGCAAAAGGTGCAGGAGGACAAGCAGAAGATCTTGTAGATATGACAGCCACACTTAATCATTTTGGAGAGCAATTGGATAGTATTACTCTTGCTATAGGCGATGTGGATGATAATTCTAAACAATTAGGTATTATGGCCTCCGAAAATGGAGAAAACATGGCAGAAATAGTTAGTTCTTTGGAGGAATTGAAAGGTAATTTCAGGAACTTTGCTGATCTGATTTTAGGATTAGGAAATAGTATTAATCAAATCAATGACATTATTAACCTAATAAATAATATTGCAGATCAAACTAACCTGCTTGCTTTAAATACAGCAATTGAAGCTGCAAGAGCAGGAGAATCAGGTAAGGGATTTTCAGTAGTAGCAGAAGAAATAAGAAACTTGCTGAGCAAACAAAGGAATCCTCT
>JGI24710J26742_10005200_pt1 | contig 10356 bp, 6 predicted proteins | sample BioPla2DNA2_FD_26742 | JGI IMG/M metagenome (IMG submission 26742) | reverse complement strand
ACTTTGGATTTGTTTATTTCTTCCCTTACGGATAATCCGTTTTGTAATAAAAATACCCAAAGTGATAATTGCTGCCCAAATAATGAGATATGGTAGATTTACAACAAACCAAACCACAAAATCTTTAAGGCCTTCCGTGATATTATAGATAGTGTTTCCAAAACCAGTTTTAATCCTTACCCATACTGTTTTTTCTTCCTCAACCGGTGTGATTCTTTCCACCTCATAAAGATTAAGGGTTACCGTACTATAGTCTACTAGGTTATCGTAGGTTCTTAGCTGAGTCCCATAGTTTTGTAACTGATATCGAATATTGCTTAATCTACTTTCTAAAGTAATGATGTTCTCCAGATTATCCGCCTCTTCAATCAACTCAAATAATCGTTCCTGTTCAATCTCCAAGGCTTTTTTATGACTTTCAATATCATAATACTTTAAGGTTACATTTTCTGAATACTCATTGCTGCTAATGACATTGGCTTTTTCATTAACAGTATTCACAAAATCATCCAAATGATCCTTAGGTATTCTTGCAATGATTTCTGCAAAACGTCTGCTATGGCTATCATAATAGCTATTTCCAGTAATTCTTGATTTTTCAACATAGCCATTCAAACTTTTAATCTGTTGGTTAATATTGGAGACTAATTCATCAAAGTCTAAAGTTTCCACGTCCATATCCACATATTTGATAATTTTATCTTGTGTATTTTGATTACTGTTATTGAGGCTGGATGTATCTGTCCCTGAATCATCCGCATAATCCAGATCGCCATCCAAACTTCCCATCGGCGCCCCTAAACTAGATCCCGAGGATTTCTGCTCCTGCGCAACTCCCCGTTCACCAGCATCATCGTACTTAGAACTATTGTTATAGCTACTATCTCTATCTGCTTTTGCACAGGATGTAAATACCAGTAGTAATAGAACTACCATGGATAATACTCTTATAAACTTTCTTTTTTTCATGTAATCCTCCCCTTCTTACAAAAGAATCAAAAATAAATTTATAAAAATTACATTTACTATTATGAATTAGACGATAAAACTCCCCTACTAGTTTCAAATTCATTTTCTTAATTATACATGATATCGGAGATTTATGGAAGAATTTATATCTAAATTTATTTTGTAACTTTGGGTAATGGATCAGTGGCCAGGTAATTCAAAAGAAAAAATACTACTCTATAGGCATATTTATTTCCTATAGAATAGTATCTTTTCATTCTTATGTATTAAATTTTATTAACTTCTTTACTCCATATCTAGATTGGCTTTTACCTTTACTTTAACCATAGGTCCTCTGCCGGCAATATTGGATCCCCAAATCTTAATGGTGGTTCCTGCCTTTTGCTTAGGAATTTTGATTTCATAATTGCCACCACTATAGATATTTCCTATATAGGTTTTTTTACCAATTTGAGCATAGATACGGGTTTGTGTCTCTGTAACTTCCTTGGGTACCTCTTTAACAGCATCCGTAGTCTTTGAACTTACTTCTCCAGTTAGTTCAGCCGAAGCTTCCTTAGACTGAATGGCATCAGACTCTTGCTTAACTTTCCAAGGATGAAATAATTCGATCTTTCCAGTTATCATGGTATCATTTTCTCGTATCTCGTTCACTAGGGGCAGCTCCGGTGCCACTTTTGTTACCTTAGACTGATAGGCATTGCTTGTTCCAACGGAATTGGTGGCAGTTATTGTAACTGCTGTATTGGATAAAGCACGGTCTATGGCTATGGTATATATATACTGATCTGTGGCTGGATCATATTGATAGTCTGAAGTTTCATATATCTTGTCACCTATGGTTAAAACAACCTGGCAATTTTTATTGGCCTGAATCAAAACCGTCTTATCGCTGTTGGTAATATCTTTCACTAAACTTGGTACGGAAGGTCTTACAGGCTGAACGACGGTCTTATTTGCCAAAAGAATCTTTCCATTGGCAAATCGTGACATAACATAGATTCGTGCGCCCTCCTCCAATCTTTCCTCAAGGGCGAAACGAAATCTTCCATCGGAATCCGGATTGACAAGATATAATTTATTCTGAAAATTATCTCCATTTCCCTGACTTATGGCCAAGTAAACCAAATAATTATCGTAATAATTTCCTGTGATATAATATGATTTACTATGTACTTGGTCTAGGGTTAGATTAGTGGAATTCTCCCTTACATAATACTCTATATCATTCACCGTTACATTCACTGGGTAACTAATACGAGGTTCCTTATTCTTTGTATCCATGGCAAAGACCGTTAGAGTTTGCCCAGCATATAGCTGATCTTCAAAGCTAAAGGAGAAATTACCTTTTTTATCTGTTTTTGTTGTATATATATTTCCCCCAAGATAAAGGGTAATATCATAAATCTTTCCACCACTGTTTGGTACATATCCTGCCAGAGATTTTTCTATATTACTAATTTCGTATACATGAGGGGCATTGGGTCCCGCTTCTGTTACTTGGGTCGTTGCTACACGGCTATTACGTCCGATATGGTCAAGATTATATACTTTTATAGTCTTTCCTGCTTCTTGAGGAGGTAAATACATGATAAAATTACCGGTTTCACTAATGACGATTTCTATTTCAACAATCTTATAATCCGGCTTATAAATCTCCGTATTTGATTGAAATAGTTCCTTCCCCCCATTCTCTGCTACATAAACTGTATTATCAACTATGGCGATTACCGTCGCATCATCATCTCTCGTTAATCCAGAAAGATATCCTTGCACATTGTTGATATCATAAAGTAAGGGCTGATTAGGACCCGTACGTTTTACAGGAACAACAATATGCTCACTTTCCAAGCCCAACTCTTCATCCTTGGTATATACGATAACTTCACTACCAGAAGGTTGCCCAGGCAAGGAATAGGAATAGGATCCTCCCACACTTACCTTGGTTTCATAGACCCCGGTAAAAGCTTCGAATACAATGGTTGAATTGGGACTGGCTTTGCCGCTTATGGCAGATTTACGGTTTGTATAGGTAACCACCGTAGGTGTCTCCATCAAATTTGTATTGATATTATCAATATTTATCTTTTTTACTGTTTTATTGCCATAAATATCTTCCGCATAAACGGAATATATATCATTTGAAAATACACTGAATTTAAAGTTGACTTTATTTGCAGCTACCCAGATTGGGGAATCTAAGTCATAATCCCCTTTCACATACCTTATTTCTTTTATTGGCGAACGATCTACCACCTGAACGGCCACACCAAATGATTTGGCTGTATCATTGGTTTTTTCCGGTGCAATTACCATATGGGGAGCTATGNTATCNTTTTCTTCTTGCGGATAGGAAGCAATGTAATAGCGATATTGTTCAAATTCTCCTAGCTCATCCACAAACCAAGGTGTTTTTTCAAAGTCATTTCCCCCATAATAAGGTATACGAAGGATAAACTTATATTGTGATGGAAGCATTAATCTCCAATTATAATCCACATGAGGTACAATACTTCCAGTCTTGGATAGTTGCTTAATATAGGTAGCCAAATGAACCTGGCTTCGGTTGAATCCTTTCAATACTTCCTGTTTTTCAACCCCTTTATTGGCTCCACTAGGCTTTGTGATTTTATCGGTAGCAAGAATGAAAACCATATCATCTGTTACTTCCTGCCCCTTATGGGTAATACTCTTGATACGCCTGTTGTTGCTAATTTTGTTCCCTGATAAATCATATCGAGGGTCTACACTAGGATCGATTTCATAATCAATACCATCAAAAACATAAAAGTTGGATGGATCATTTAACCATTCTTCTCTAATTAAGGATGGTAAGCCATTTTCCTTTATCAATAAAGACATAATGGCGTCTTCCCAATCATTCTTATGGGAGATGGTTTCGTAGGCGCTGGCCGACCATTCCAACCATTCTCGAATCTGTTTTCCTGTAATCTGATATAGATACAAATAATTATTATAGGATTGTATCTGGGCTAAGTCTGATTCTGTAATACTATCCTTTATTTGAATATAATCATCAATGGAATCCACACCAAAACTTTCATAAGTGGACGCAGCGATTACTGGATAATCCTTGTAATCCCTTCCATCTGTACCAAGATAACGAAGGGCATAATTAATCTTGGAATCATTTAGAAGCTGAATTGCTGTATTATCAGCCAGTAAACCATAATAATTATGAATCACCACTCCTTCTTCTAAGGTTCCTAAGACATTGGTGCTAAGTTTGGTGAATCTTTCTTCCCATTTACCAAATAAATCAGCGATTGATTTTTCTTCCGGAGTATTTTTTACAAAGCGGATGTCTGATTTTCTTTCTACGATCTCAAGGGTATCCTCACCTGTTACAGCAAGAGTTAAATCAACTACTCCAATGGATCGTCCCCGGTCACCAGCCATTATTACATTCTTACCGTTAATTAGGTATGTCCTTTTATCTACCCCTGGTAATTTGTAATAAGCAGATGTCATATCCGTTGTGGGGAAAATATTATGCTCATGTCCACAAACCACCACATCAATTTCGGGAATTTGGGTTAAGGCATAAGCTACATTTTTAAAGTTTAAGTCCGGTTCCTCAGGCCCAATTCCAGTATGGGAAAGAGCTATGATAACATCGGCTCCCATTTCCTTTAATTTCAAGGCCTTTTCCTTGGCGTTTACCACCATATCTTCTGTTTTTAAAATCCCCTTATAACTATGGGTTTTGGAAGTTAAGGTAGGAATGGTCTGTCCGATAATACCCACTTTAACCTCTACCACTTCCCCAGTAGAAGTCTCCATATTTCTGGAAATCAACATATATTCCAAGAAAGGATATTCTCCTGTCTTGGAGTCAGTGACATTGGAAACAACCGTAAAATCCCGTAAGCCGGTGACATCCAGTTGTCTTAAAATATAGTCATAGCCATAATCAAAATCATGATTCCCCAGGGTTATCGCATCATAACCCACCATGGCCATGGCTTTATAAATCGGCTGTATCTCACTTTGATCCTCAGCAAATATGTACTCGGTGGTATAGTCATAAAGAGTATCTCCCGCATCCAAAGTAATAACATTTTCAGCGGGTAACTCTTCCTTGGTTTTTTTAATCAGGTTAAATACCCTAGCTAAACCACCAATATTATAATCCACACCTTGTTCATAGTCTTTGCTATTCAACTGTCCGTGGATATCTGTGGTGCCTATGATACGTAAATCTACAGTAGGCACGTCTTTTGCCGCCGCATTGGCATCTAAGCTGCTGCTAGTCCCCCATGCCAAACCTATACAGAGGGCAGCAGCCGTTATAAATGAAGTTAAATAAATACCATTTCTTTTTCTTCTCAATCTATCTCTCCTTGCCTTTCGAAATCGTTCCTAGAAACGATTCTTTCCTAAAATAGTCTTCCTTGCCAGTTTTCACATCATATAAGCATATTAGGAAATTTTTAAGGCAAAAGAGTGGCAAAATTCTTAAATATTGTTAACTATGGTGGCAAAATGTGGTTGAATTAGTTCCATTAGTCGATCCATTTGGTCACTCAAATACAGATAACCCATTAAAGCCTCTAATCCCGTAGCTGTTCGATATTCTACAACTCCTGCATTTTTCGCTGAGGAATAGGATTTTGCATTTCGTCCCCTTTTATAGACCGCCTCTTCTTCCGACGTCAATTCTTCCTTTATAATATGATAAAGTTCAGCTTGAGCGCTGGCTTGTACTAGTTTACTTACTCTCTTATGCAACTTATTTACCGGTGCATTCCCACATTCAACCATGGCTGTGCGTATAATCAAATCAAAGATGGCATCTCCAATGTATGCCAGAGTTAAAGGAGAATAGGTTTTGATATCGGTATCTGAGATTTTAAGTGCCTTTCTAATATAAGTAGCAAATGCCATGGTGTTATTATTTAATTCCATAGGGTTAATGTCCGAACTTAACTCCTTTTCCATCTTACTCCTTCTCTGGTATCTTCTAAAATAATACCTTTTTCTAATAATAGATTTCTAATTTCATCCGCCCTAGCAAAATCTTTATTCTTTCTTGCTAACTGTCTTTCCTCGATGAGTTTTTCAATCTCCTCGTCTAATAGTTCTTCTTCCGGTTCAGCAATAATTCCAAGAATATCGCATAACATAACAATTTTATCTTTCACTGCCAGGATAAATTCTTTACTACTATCACTCTTGCAGTTGGTATTGGCTAGTTTTACAATTTCAAAAATTGCTGCGATGGCATCTGCGGTATTCAAATCATCTTCCATAGATGAATTAAATTTCTCTTGAAGTGCATTGACTTCTTCATAAAGCTTTCTTTCTTCATCTGACATTGCTTCTGATTTCCAAGCCTCATTTTTAAGTAGGAAATTCAGCTGACCTACACAAGTAAGGATTCTGTTTAGGGAATTTTTGGCTGCTTCCACCAGTTCCCTACTGAAATTCAATGGGCTACGATAATGAGCATTTAGCATAAAGAAACGAATTACCTGTGGTGGGTATTGCTCACATATTTCTCTTACCGTAAAGAAATTTCCTTCGGACTTGGACATCTTTTTATTATCAATATTTAAGAAGCCATTGTGCATCCAATATCTTGCAAATTTCTTCCCATTGGCAGCCTCACTTTGGGCAATCTCATTTTCATGATGGGGGAATATCAAATCCTCGCCACCGGCATGGATATCAATTTGTTCTCCAAGATATTTTCGACTCATAACGGAGCATTCAATGTGCCAACCTGGTCTTCCATCACTCCAAGGAGATGGCCAGTAGGGCTCGCCTTCTTTTTTGGGTTTCCAAAGAACAAAATCCAAGGGATCTTCTTTTTCTTCATTGACCGCAATACGGCTTCCAGCCTCTAGGTCATCAATATTTTTCTTGGAAAGCTTTCCGTATTCATCAAAACTTCTAGTTTTAAAATAAACGGTTCCATTTTTTTCATAAGCATGACCTTTTTTAATTAGGGTATCTATCATTTCAATCATGCCTTCAATTTCTTCTGTAGCCTTAGGATGGCAAGTAGCTACCTTTACATTAAGGGCATCCATATCCTTACGGAACTCTTCAATATAACGTTCCGATATTTCACTTGCGCTGACCCCTTCCTCATTGGCCTTTTTAATAATTTTGTCATCAACGTCAGTAAAATTTGTAACATAGTTTACATCGTATCCGATATATTCAAAATATCTTCTTAAGGTATCAAAGATGATGGCAGGTCTTGCATTTCCTATATGGATATAATTATAGACAGTTGGACCGCAGACATACATCTTAACTTTTCCTTCCTCTATAGGAATAAATTCATCTTTTCTTTGTGTTAAAGTATTATAAATCTTCATCTTTCCTCCATTCCGCTTATGAAAAGCATTTGCATTTTTTGTATTTAAAATGAACTTATTATTTCCGTTTATTTCTAACTCATTTAATCATTTCCGTTTACTTCTAACTCATCTAATCATTTCNGTTTACTTCTAACTCATCTAATCATTTCAGTTTACTTCTAACTCATCTAATCATTTCCGTTTATTTTCTAATTCATCTAATCGATCAAAGAGTTTGGCTACTTTTTCTTTCAGGTATGCATTTTCCTTTTTCAGTGCTGAAATCTCATTCCGTACGGGGTCAGGTAAATGAACTTGATCCAAATCTTCTCTAGGTATTTTTACATTATCTCTCTTTACTACTCTACCTGGTACACCTACTACCGTTGAATTGGGTGGCACCTCAGTTAATACCACGGAACCAGCACCGATTTTGGAGTTTTCACCAATGGTAAAGGATCCTAGAACCTTAGCACCGGCACTAATTAAAACATTATTCCCAATGGTAGGATGCCTCTTACCATGCTCTTTTCCCGTTCCCCCTAGGGTTACCCCTTGATAAAGAGTGACATTATCTCCAATAATGGTTGTTTCACCAATGACTACCCCAATCCCGTGATCAATGAATAGTCCCTTGCCTATGGTTGCCCCTGGATGGATTTCAATTCCAGTTTTTCTTGCTGTTCTTTGAGAATACCATCTGGCAAGAAAATAGTGTTTTTTCTTATATAAGCGATGGGCAATGCGATATCTTATAATTGCACGAAAACTTGGGTATAGAAATATTTCCCATGATGACTTAATCGCCGGATCCCGTTCTCTTACGATTTGCATCTCTTCCTTTATATATTTTATTATACCCATGAATATATCCTCCTTATTAACTATGTAATTATGAAGCTTTCACAGAACTTTTCTATATTTTATTTTAAGGCTAAGTTTTAAAAACTTTCCTTTGAAATAAAAAAACCACCTCTAATCCATAGAGGCGGTGTAATCGCGGTTCCACTCTACTTGTATATCAAAAGAAAAATAAAAAAATATGATATACATCTCATACAGATAACGGCTGTTACCGTGTCCGGCTAAGCAAGCGCCTCACCGAACCAGCTCCCGGATGCACTTCACCCATATTTTCGTAAAGAATGCTTTCAGCCGGTGACATTCTATCTCTGATACTAGGATATGAGTTACTTTTCCGTTCATCGCTTTTTTATATTTTATTAAAATTAGTTACATACCATACTAACTTTTTATCATTGTATGCATAGTTGTAAGTTTTGTCAATATCCTTCTGGAGAAAGATATTATTTTTCCCTGGTTGTAATCTATACTTTCCATAATTCTAATTACTATCCTTTTAAACATCCACCACAACCAGCACAGCCGCTGGTGTTTCTAGGTGTAACATCTACTTGAAAATTCATCATATTTTCTAACAGGCATACCGCATTGGCCGAAATCCCAAGGCCTTCTCCCGTAAAGCCGAGGCCTTCTTCCGTAGTCGCTTTAATATTGATCCGATCCTCTTCTACATTTAATGCCCTGGCGATATTTTTCACCATGGCAGGAATGTATTCCGCCAATTTCGGTTTTTGGGCGACAATGGTGGCATCAATATTTTCAATCATATATAACTTTTCTTCGATAAATCTCTTGACTTGCTTTAATAGCTCTATACTGGAAACATCTTTATACTCTGCCTTTGTATCGGGAAAATGTCTTCCGATATCTCCCAAGGCTGCCGCACCTAAGATGGCATCCATGATGGCATGAGTTAAGACATCCGCATCGGAATGGCCAAGCAGACCTTTCTCATAGGGTATCTTCACTCCTCCAATAATCAATTCTCTATCTGGAACCAATCTATGAACATCGTATCCTGAACCTATTCTCATCTATTATAATCCTCCACTTCTGAAAGCAAATTCTATGACTACAACATAGTGCTATCATTATAATATAGTAGTTCATTTTTTTCTAGCAAAGATTATTAATATAAATGAGAAACCATCTTTATAAGCTAAGAATATTGATATGGTCTAGAATATTCATATGATTTAGATCGAATCCTGCCATAATCCTATTCTATTTATTTTATAGTTTTATTAATTTATTACATAGTTTTATTTATATTAATACTTTGAATAAAACGGAACGGATATCTAAGGGTTTTAAAATGACATTTTGCTGATATATAAATCATAAAAGTCTGGATCCTCTGCTAGATGAATTTCTTTTGCATTGGAAATCATATGCTTGGCACTGGTTCTACAACTTTCATCCATAAGATAAAGGGCGGCTCCTCCTAATGAGCTATTACCAAAGGGGATGATGTTATCTTTTAGTTCCTCTGGTAATAAGCCGATATGGATTGCCTTTTCTATATCCAACCGAAAACCAAAACCCCCAGCCAGGTATACGGAACCAATATCTTCATAAGAGCTCCCAAAACTTTTCATTAAAATCTCAACTCCAGCACGAATTGCAGCCTTGGCCAGTTGCAATTCCCGAATATCTTTTTGTGTGAGTATTATCTTTGGAGCAATCTCAAATCCCTCTTCAAAATACTCCTTTACCAAGAGTCCACTATCATCCATGAGTCCGGCTTTTAAAAGTTCCGAAGCCATTTCAATCACACCAGTACCACAAATTCCAACCGGAGGCAGATCTTCTATGGTCTGATAAGAGGTTTGATTCTTCTCAATAGTTACCTGACAAATTGCACCGGGAACACTTCCAACGCCACAGGAAATGTTCCCCCCTTCAAATGCCGGTCCAGCTGCAGTGGAACTTACATAAATTTTATCCTGATAACCAAGGGCTAACTCTCCGTTGGTTCCTAAATCGATCAACAAGCAAGGCTTTTTTGCCTGGTGAAATCCACAAAGCAATAAGCCAGCTACAATATCACCGCCGACAAATGTGGATATCCCAGGCAAAATCACCAGGGGTACATCTTGTAAATCCAAATCCCGAAAACTTGAAGAAAGATTTTGTTCCCTATCCGCTTTCTGATCCCAGAGGAATAGATCTTTGAAAGAAATCTGAATTT
>JGI24710J26742_10005193_pt1 | contig 10362 bp, 12 predicted proteins | sample BioPla2DNA2_FD_26742 | JGI IMG/M metagenome (IMG submission 26742) | reverse complement strand
ATCACTTCTCCGCCTTTAACGAGGACGCCGTGTTTTGCGCCATTTCCAATTCCTGCAACAATGGATACAGGAGCGGATATAACAAGGGCGCCGGGGCAGGATATAACGAGGAGAGTAAGTGCGAGGCGAAAATCTCTTGTGATTAGGTAGACGGCAATACTCAAGAGGATGATACCCGGGGTGTAGTAGCGTGAAAAGCGTTCTAAAAACTTCTGTGTTTTTGCTTTTTTATCTTGTGCTTCTTCTACAAGGCGTAGGATTCCTGCAAAGGTTGTGTCTTCGCCAACCTTCACCGCCTCGATTATAATATAGCCACTTTCGACAATGGTTCCAGAATAGACTGATGAGCCAAGCTCTTTTTCGAGCGGCATCGACTCCCCGGTTATAGCTGCCTGATTTACCGAAGCAAATCCTTCTATAACCTTACCGTCAGCAGGGATTTTTTCTCCTGGCTTTATGATAATTACATCGCCTATGACTACTTCTTCTGCAGGTATTTCGAGTTCTGCGCCATTGCGTTTTACCCGTGCGGTTACTGGTGCGAGGTCGAGCAGGCTTTTTATAGAAGAGCGTGTTTTTTCTATGGTGCGCGCTTCAAGCCATTCTCCGAGCATGAACAAAAATGAAACCGCAGCTGCTTCCCAATACTCTCCTATAAAAATAGCACCGATGATCGCAATTGTTACGAGTAAATCTATCGCAACAATTTTATAGCGAAGAGAAGAAATGGCTCGTGCCATGATGGGCAAACCAGAAATGCCTGTTGCCAAAATCATAAGTACGATCGTTATGAGGTGGTAGCCGTTTTCGTGATTATCCTTGAGTGCAATTTTAAAACCGAGGGCGACGAGGCTTACAATTCCAGAAAGTATAAGCCGCCCTTTCTTTGAGCCACTTCTACCTAGAACAAGCGAAATAAAAGATGCCATATTGAGTCTCCTAAAAATAATGGGAAGGTTTAATTTTTAAAAGCAAAACTCCCCTCGCTATAAAATAAGCGAGAAGAGAAAGCGTTTTACTTTTCGTTTAATACAACAAAACCGAGGTCGGCGATGTTTTTCTTTATTTGATCTGAGTTTACTTCTGCTTCATCAAAGGAAGCCCGCACTCGAGAGGTGTTAAATAAAACTTCACTTTCACTGATGCCCTTTGTTTTTTTGAGCATGCCTTCAATTTTGGCAACGCAAGAAGGGCAGGAAAGAGTTTCCAATTGATATGTTTTTGTTGTCATAAAAAACCTCCATAGTCTTTTCTTTATAGTAATTGATGGAAACATTTTACTATTTCCTACTGTTTTAATATACTATAAAAGAGAAAAAAAGTATAGTGGAAAGGGGATAAAAGAGGCTTTGGAGGCTCGAATATCATGGTTTTATATTTGTATTTTGCATCCAATTCCATATTGTGTTTTTATCTGGCTAAAACCAAAAGTTTGAGAAATTTCGGGCTGTATAATAGGATAAAAAGCTATGTTTTCTACCGCAAAGGCATCGCTTAGGTCCTTTTCTAGCCCTAAACCTTTTCGGAGCGCTTTATTGTAAGCATTTCCGTAGGCGATTACTGAAATAATCTGGGCTACTCGGTTTATTGCTAAAGTTCCGGCGCCAACTCCTACTGCAATCAAACTGGTATTCATTGTTGCAATAAACCAATCTGGTGACTCCAAAAATGGAACAATAATAATGGAGGGAAGAAGTACCGCTAAGCTTAGAGCACCTGCCGCAAAAACACTTACGCCAACAATATCTATAATAAAACTGAGGCTAAAAAAGGGAAGATTGTTTTGTATGAGCGAGCCAGCTCCACCGCCAATAAAGGTTGAGACGAACAAAGGAAAAACTATCGGTTTTTTTGTGTTTTCGTAGATGAGAAGTCGAGAATCGAAGGTTAAAATAGAAAAATCGTGTTCTTCAAAGGTAGATTCGAGTTCTTTTACTTTGCTATGTTTTATGAGAACTTCTTCACCGTTTAAGTCGACATACTTTTGACCTGTATTAAAGGTGTTAAAATAATTTTTGCTCGGGTCGACGCCCCCTTTGCAAAGAGACTGGCTTGCATACAAAAGAAAGATATACAAGCAATGATTATAATAAAAGGTTTATTCATTTTTCCCTGCCGAAAAAAGCCCAATACCAGAGCTAAGCAAAAAACGATGCTGCAGACGAGGGCTGTTTTTTTTAGTATAGGGCTCTTAGATATTCTTGTATCTATTATAACCGCAACCATGAATATAATACAAGCAAAATTTTTTGACAAAAAAAGGGCAACGATTTGAAATAAAAGTTGCCCAGTTTTAATATTTGCTTTCTTTAGCCAAAGAGTTTTTTGACGAGTCTTTCTTCAAGTAGCTTTGCGCCATTTCCGCGTGGTGCAAGTTCGTAAGCAACATTTATTATTGGTTTGTTGACTTTGACGACTCGCCCTAAATCGATAGGAGTACCGCTCAATACAAGGTCAGCCTCGATTTTATTGATTGTTGTCTCCAAATCTTTTTTTTGTGCATCGCTATAGCCCATCGCAGGTAAAATACCCTTGCCTATGTTGGGATATTTTTCATAGGTTGAAGCAATTTTTCCAACAGCATGTGGTTTTGGGTCAACAATTTCTGCAACGCCAAAACGCTCAGCGGCGACACTTGCTGCCCCTATTTTCATTTCCCCATGGGTGAGGGTGGGACCATCTTCCACGATTAAAACTTTCTTGCCTTTTATGTCGCCATCTACCGTGAGTGCGCTGTCGGCTTCTATGATGAGCGCCTTTGGATTAAGCCGTTGACAATTGGCCTTTACTCGTTGCTATATCCTCTGGCTTTGCGCTATCCATTTTATTTATAACGATAATATCTGCCATGCAAAGATTTACTTCACCTGGATAATACGAAACCTCATGCCCTGGTCGTAGCGGATCGACGATGACGATTTTTAAGTCAGAGTCATAAAAGGGAAAGTCGTTATTCCCGCCATCCCACAAAATAACATCAGGCTCACCGTCTGCATCTTTTTCTGCCGCGCGAATAATGGCCTCATAATCAACACCTGAATAAATTACATTTCCCGCGATGATATGTGGTTCGTATTCTTCCATTTCTTCTATGGTACATTTGTGTTTTTCTAAGTCAGAAAGCTCTGCAAAACGTTGCACTTTTTGAGCAACAAGATCGCCATAGGGCATGGGATGTCGAATCGCAACAACTTTTTTTCCCATTTTTTTAAATATATCATAGATAAAGCGAGTTGTCTGGCTTTTTCCACAACCGGTACGAACCGCACAAATGGAAATAACTGGCTTTGTCGATTTGATTTTTGTTCGGTNATAGCCCATTAAAATAAAGTCGGCACCCAAGGCATTTACCATTGCGCTCCGGTTCATAATGTATTGATAAGTTACATCACTATAGGCGAAGACAACTTCTTGAACCGCCAATTCTGTAATAAGCCGTGCAAGNTCAGACTCATTGTAGATAGGAATTCCGTTCGGATATAAATCGGCTCCTGCAAGCTCTGCAGGATATTTTCTCCCGTCAATGTCGGGGATTTGTGTTGCGGTAAATGCAACAACCTCATACTCTGGATTATTTCTGTAGTAGGTGTTGAAATTGTGGAAATCTCGGCCTGCTGCACCCATTATAAGTACTTTTTTTCTAGACATACATGCCTCCTTCTATATAATGCAATAAAGTTGCCTTCTTTGTCAATTATTTTGCTTTGTTTTTTTTACTCGATAGTGTAAAAAGTCAATAAGGGTAGATAGAAAAAGCTTAAAATTGCTTTGTTGAAAGCATCACCAAAGTGCAGGCTTCAAGGTACTGTATGCCAGCCGCCGCTGCTTTTTCTGGCAAAAAAGTATTTTCTGTACCAGGATTGGAAATAATACGTCTTGGTTCTAAAGCAAGAATTTCATCGACATAGGCTTCTAGGTTTTGTGGACCGAGATAGAGCGTAATCGTGTCGATAGGCTGATCTATTTTTGAGAGACTCTGTATAACAGGCCGCCCCTCAATCTCGTCCAGCTTTGGATTAAAAAGAAAAACCCTATGACCAGCTTTTTCCAACCGCTCCATCGCCATGTACGCATAGCGCTCTTTTTTATTACTTGCACCGATAATTAAAACATTCATACAGATAAAGTACTATGAAATGAGAAGAAAAACTAGAAGGGAGCACGGATAAGCTCGAACAGCTTCGCGAGAGCTATCACAAAAAGCCATATTTCCAGTGCCAGAGTGGTTTGGCGAGTTCGTTTGGGAAGGTTTGTGTTTGATTAAAGTCTGGGAGCCAGTCGTCGCTGGGGTTTAGTTCTTGGTAAAAGCCGTTTTCTATTTCAAAGTAATCGAGGATGTCAAAGGCGGTTTCAAGTTCGTATTCTTCTAAAAATCTATTTTCCATGAGTTTTATTGCATCGATTTTTTTCTCTCTTCCTCGAATAGGTGTGTATTGGCTCATGAGTGAAAGGTAGCCCTTGGTGTCGATGTTTTCTTTGAACCATTGGATAACGGAAAAGCTGTCTTCAAGTCGATTGGGGAGGATGAGGTGGCGGACGATGAGGCCTTGGAGCATCTTGGGAAGTGTGAGGCTTTCAAATTCTAGTATGCTGTCTTTTTTTTCTATAGTAGATTTTTGAATTTTTATCTTGCTTTTTTCCATCATCCAATATATTGCTTTTTTTGCATATTCTGGATAATTTTTTGCGCGAAAGGCTTGGCTGCTAAAGGCGTCATCGAGGGTTTTTAAGTCGGGTAGCCAAATATCGACGAGGTTTTTGAGGAGTTCGAGGGCTTCGACGTTTTCGTAGGCGGAGCTATTCCAGCATACGGGAATGCTTAGTCCCTTTTTTTTTGCTTCTTTTAAGCCAAGGGCGAGGGCAGGAATTGCGTGGCTTCCGGTAACGATGTTTATATTTTCTGCCCCTTCTTTTTCTAGTCTGAGGCAGATTGTTGCAAAGTCTTCGGTGCTTACGACGGAGCCCATTTTTTCTTGCGAGATTTGAAAGTTTTGGCAAAAGGCACAGCCTAAATTGCAGCCGCTTACAAAGATTGTGCCTGAGCCGCCGCTTCCTGTTATGAGGGGTTCTTCTCCAAAGTGAAGGCCAGCAAAGGCAAGGCGAAGTTCTGCGCTTTCGCCACAGATGCCGAGTTCGCCTTTGTTGCGGTTTACCTTGCAGTCATGGGGACAGAGCCGGCAAGAGTCATAGGCCATTAAAAGAGTATTCATTTTCCTACCATACACTTTTTATGCTTTTTCGTATATTGGTTACTACTTTTTTTAGCCTATATCGATTTCTGGTTTAATGCACTGAAGATAAAATGGTTGCCTTGCTCACTAAGCCTTTGAGTTTTTTCTCTTCGTCCAAGACTGCGATAGGNTAACGGGTTTCACTNGCTATGGGTATAATTTCGCTAATTGCGGTGTCTTCGCTTGTNGTTTCTATATCTGAAATAATAATTTCTTTTANNGCTTTGTTTTCTTGCATCGCTTGTATGACATCGTTAATCAATACAATGCCTAAAAAATGCATGTCGTTATCAACGCAATAAACTGATGAGACGTCGTTTGAGCGCATTTGTCGTAAGGCTGTTTTAAGGGAGTCTCTTTCTTTTACCAGGGAGCGTGGTTTTATCATTACATTTTTTACGGTGAGCACCTGGCTTTTATCAGCGCCTTCTATAAAATCTTCCACGTAGCTGTCGGCAGGATGGGTGGACATTTCTTCGGGGCTGTCTATCTGGACAATTTTTCCGTCTTTCATTATGCCGACGCGGTCGCCGAGTTTAAAGGCTTCGTTAATATCGTGGGTAATAAAAACAACGGTCTTTTTTAATTTTTTTTGTATCGATAAAAGTTCAAACTGCATTTCTTTACGTACGAGTGGATCGAGGGCAGAAAAGGGTTCGTCCATCAATAAAATTTCTGGGTCGGTTGCAAGGGCGCGTGCTATACCTACGCGTTGACTCATGCCGCCTGAAAGGCTTGTGATGGGGTGGTGTTCAAAACCTGAGAGCCCAACCATTTCGATTATTTCCTGTGCTTTTTCTTCACGTTCTTCTTTTCCTACGCCTTTTATTTCAAGACCGTAGACTACGTTTGAAAGTACATCTCTGTGAGACATAAGGCCAAAACTTTGAAAGACCATAGCGATATGATTTCGTCTATAGTCTTGTAGTTCTTTTTTTGTAAAGCTTTGTATTTTTTTTCCTTTGAAAAAGATTTCACCTGAACTTGGTTTATTGAGTCGGTTTAGGCAGCGTACCATGGTAGATTTTCCTGAGCCGGAGAGTCCGATGAGTACAAAGATTTCGCCTTCTTTTACATCGAAGGATGCATCCCAAAGGGCAACTGAGACGCCTGTTTTTTTTAGGACTTCTTCCTTTGTTGCACCTTTTTGCAAAAGTTTTATTGCATCGCCTTTGTTTAAGCCGTAGAGTTTTGAAACTTTTTTTGCTTCGAGTATTATTTTAGTATCATTGTTTTCCATTTGTCTGTCCTTTTTCGGCAATGCCCTGTGTTATGCGGTCGAGTACAATTGCAAGAATGACTACTGCAATTCCTGCTATGAGTCCACGTCCTATTTCTATTCTCTGTACTCCCATAAGTACTTCCATGCCTAAACCTGAAGCACCAATCATGGAGCAGGTTACAACCATTGCCATTGCCATCATGAGGGTTTGATTTACGCCTGTCATAATGGTTGCTTTTGCTTGTGGAATTTGCACCTTGATAAGTGTTTGCACTCCTGTTGAGCCAAAGGCTTTTGCCGCCTCTACTACTTCCTTATCAACTTGTCGAATTCCTAAACTCGTAAGACGAATTACCGGTACGATGGCGTAAATTGTTGTTGCGATAACTGCGGGAGCTTTTCCCAAGCCAAAAAATAAAAGTGCGGGGAATGAGGTAGACAAAGACGGGCATTGTTTGCATTGTATCTAAAACAGGACGTGCAATTTTTTCAGCTCTGTCGAATTGTGCCAAGAGAATGCCGAGTGGTAAGCCAAAAAAAAGCGATATAATAACTGCGGCGATTATGATTGAAAGTGTTTCGAGCATAAGTGCCCAAAGTCCGGCGATGCCGATAACTGTTATAGCGAGGGCAAAAAAAATGCCGTTTTTAAGTTTTCCGGTGCTCTTCCATCCCGCAAAAAAAATTGCGAGGATAAAAAGCCACCAGGGGATAATGTTTAAGAGACTGTGGATTCCGCCTATGAGACCATTTAAGCCCGAGGTTATGGCTGAAAAAAAAGCATCGTGTTTTACGCTAAATGCACGAACTGCGCTGTCTATGGCTTTTTTATTGATTGTAATTTCAAATGGAAAATCTATTAACCATTTCATATTTTCTCCTTATTGTTAGAAAAAAGAAAACGCTTGCTACAAACGTAGGTATCAAGCGTTTTCAAATGAGTAGGGCTAGAGAGCTTGTCGAACAAGCGCTGCCTTATCTTCTGGGAGCCAGAGGTCGAGTAAATTATCGTAGGTTTTCATAAGCCAGAGCGCTGTTTCTGCTGCAGAGGCATTATTGTTGCTCATGTAGGCAAGTGCTTCAGAAATAAGGGCGCTGCTGGTTTTGTAGTTTGCAACAAATTCGTTACAAAAGGCAGGATCTTTTTCATAAAAGGCATTGCTTACCGCTGTGGTACAAACGACAGCAGGGCATTCTGTTTTTCCTGCCATATAGCTTTCTTCATCGATATAGGGGGCGTCTTCGAGTAAGACGAGGTCGTAGAGTCCCATGAGCCAGGTTGGTTCCCAGTAATATCCTACGATTGCTTGACCCTTGTCGATGGCAGAGGTGAAGGCGGCAGCAAGAGCCGCATCAGAGCCTGGTCTAAAGTAGATAAAATTTTCGTCTAAGCCATAATATTCGTATTTGTTGAACATGATGGTATCGACTTCCCAGCCAGGGATAGAGCCATAAATTCTACCCTTCGTTTTGTTTTCTGGGTCTTGAAAAACATCTGGATAGAGCGCAAGGTCTTGTACGGTTTTTAAGTTTGGTGCAGATGCTTCAATTCCTCGACTCGCATCACCTTCGATACATAGCGTGGCACATAAAAGCCTTGCATATTGTCATCAAAGTTTACGCCCATTTCTTTCAGTTTTCCTGCATCACGGTCTGCTGTGTATGAGGCAATATTATCTGTCCACTCTTCTAAGTGCACATCGATTTCACCCTTAATTGTACCCTCGTGAGTAACCGGTGTTGTTCCGGTGATTTGTTGCCATGAATCGTAGCCGTAGGCGTGGATGGCAATGAAACCTGCCACCTCGTTGTGTAATTGCACGGAATCCCAGCCGGGATCCGCAAAGATGATTGTCTTTTTTTCTTCGGTAGTACAACCGATAAAAAAACTCAGTGTTAAAATAAGCCCAATAAAAATAAGAGAGCCCTTTGTAATGCTTTTCATTTTCTTCTCCTGTTTTGAAAATCTGAACATATTGTTCAAGCACCATAGCATGGATAGTAATGAGTCAATACAAAAGTCTGTTGTTTGCATCAACGTTAATTCACAAAGAGATTTTTTACGCGTTCATAGGATTCCTTTGGTCCGATAAAATACAATAGATCGCCTTCTAAAAACTCAGCATAGGGTCCGGGAGATAAAAGCATTTCATCCCCTCGTAGAATAGCAATTATCGTTGCACCAGTTACTTGCCAAAATTGCAAGTCAGAACTTGTTTGCCCTATATGATTCATTGAAGCAAGCAATTTAAAGGTGAAAGGGGTAAAGGGACTTATCGCCTCTTGTCGTTCTGTCATGTCGAGCAATTTTTCATGGTCGAACGCATCGCATCAGTCTCTTGCTTTTGTCGTTGCATCCATTCAAGCAAGTCGTTTCGAAGTTCCTTAATCGAATGCGCACTTGTGTATTGCTCTAGAAAAGCCTTTGCCTTTAGTGCCGATTGTATACAAATGCCGCTACTCGGTTTTATCGATACAACCTGGACATCCTGCAAAACTGCCATTGCCTTACGAATCGTTTCAGATGAAACCTTGTATCGACTTGCAAGCGTTGAGCGACCAGAAAGTTTTTCTCCCACCGCATACTTGCCATCGACAATATCTTGCGCAATACTCAATGCAATTTTTTGATACGAAGCCATTTTTATCGTCGCCATGAAATCCCCAAAGTAAAAAAATAGTCTACTAAGTAGTTTCTCTTTGTCCGACAACCCAAGTATAACAATAGGTTGTCGGTTTGGTCAAGTAGAAGAGGAAAAAAGATGTAGGTATGAGAGAAGTATCATTAATTTGATAGTATTTTCTATTTGTTAGAGTTTTTTCGTATATTGGATAGTACTTTTTTTTGTAAAAAAAAAAGATATGGTATCTCTTTATAATTATGTTATAATTTATAAGAAGTATAACTCTTTTTGTGCTGGGGCTAAGTAAAAGCCTTAAGAAGAAAGCCTAACATGAACTTTGCCATGAAGCGCGACAAAATTCATGAGATCACTCATCTAGAATAGTTAGAAATAAAAGGGGGCTCGAAATTTCGGGATCAGGTGTTTTTGCTACATTGCCACAGAATTTTTTCTCGCCGCTATCGAGCTCAAAGCGTGAGCACTATGCAGCTCTTTTGCTTATTTATTTTGAGCTTTTCCAAGAATCGCCGCATGGGATTGAGCGGCCTGTGCTTATGGCTCGGTTTAATAATTATTTTTTGACGCATCAGGGTAACTTTGTCGACGAAGAGGAGCTTGCCGACGAGCAGGATCTCGATTGGTGCAGTTCGGATATGTTCGAAAGTGAAGAGGAGCAAGAAGGAGCTGTCCAGTCTGGGTTTGCAGCGCGCTATCTGCGTGAACTTTTAAAAACTGGTTGGATGTCCGAGGAGGTCCTACCTGATTATACGCAGATTATCAATATTACGGTGCATGCACGCCCCTTTTTAGAGGCACTGGCCAAAGTAGAGGGGGGAATGAATGTTGAGTACGAGAGCCATGTTGTGTCTATTTATTCTCTGCTTTGTGGGGATGCTGCAAAGGAAAATGGCCACTATATGGTAATCAATGCCCATGCGCAAACCTTGGCGCTTATCGATAGTCTTAAGGTGCTTTCACAGACGATTCGCGAGCACTATGAGCGTCTGACTGACCAAGAGGAAAACAAAGATATTGCCGATATTTTGGCACTGCACTATACCAGCTATGCCAACGATATTCTCTGGATGCGGCATATAAACGTTTAAAGACTTCGGATAATCTTTCGCGGTATCGGCCAAAAATTTTATCCCAGGTGCGCGATTTTTTACTGGATCAAAAATGGCTTCGCTCAAATGCAAAAAAATATGCACAGATGGCCATTGTGCCGCAGAAGATAGCCGAAGAAAAGTTGAGCAATATGCTCGAGGAAATTCGCGATATAATA
>JGI24710J26742_10005190_pt1 | contig 10363 bp, 9 predicted proteins | sample BioPla2DNA2_FD_26742 | JGI IMG/M metagenome (IMG submission 26742) | reverse complement strand
AGTATATTTTTCTTTTTTAGCGGTTACGGATTATGGGGGGGGGGGTAAGCAATAAAAAAGGCTATCTTAATAATTTTCTGCAGAAAAAGATGGTGAAGCTTCTCTGTCCAGTTGTTTTTGCAAAGATTTTATACGGCGTTTTCTTTCACAGTAAAATTATGTACTCATGGTACATATATGTAATATGTGGATTGTATGTTTTGTTCTATTGTTCATGTAAATGGCTATCACGATTTGATGCGTTAAAGGCAATCGCAGGTGGCATTTTATTATATCAGGTAGGTTGCTTTGCTTTTTCAGTTCCAGTGGTTTGGTATAGGGCATGCTGGCCATTCTTTGTTGGATGTTTGCTTTATCAGTTTAAAGATGAATTTGATGGTATTATTATAAATCGGTGGAAGAACTTTATGATACTAGATGGCGTCATATTTATCCTAGCCTTTTTGATGGCAGCACTTGCAGATAAATTCAATATAAAACCAGTAGAATTAGAAACACTGATTACAGTTCTGTTTTACATAGTAAGTAGTATTGCCTTCGTGCTAGGGGTGTACGGCTTTACTTTTTGCTTTTCAATGACAAAAGTCGGTAAGATATTACGCAAAGCTGGGAATGTTTCATATGAAATATACTTGATTCATGGATTCGTTTTTCTTATCATGTCGCAAATCAAAAAGGAAAACTTATATCCGTATTTGGTGATGGTAGCAACCTTTTTCTTTGCAGAATGTTTGCACATACTTTCTCAAGGAATTTTAAAAAAGATGCCGAAATGATTTTATGAAACAGTAATACTACAGATAACAACATAGATGTAGAATGCATTAAGATAGCGAGTGGATGCATGCCCTTTAGGTAATAAATTATTAAAAATAGAGGTGGAGAAACATGAGTGATCCAATAAGAGTTTTAAATATAACGAGAGTATTTAAGGCAGCTGGAATTGAGTCTTTTATAATGAATATGTATCGAAATATTGATCGCAGTAAAGTGCAATTTGATTTTTTGGTTATGAGTGGTGAAGAATCTTACTATGATGAGGAAATTCATAAACTTGGTGGCCGCAAATATACAATCGATATAAAGGCAGATAATACTTTTATTAAGATTCAAAAAGAGGCAAAAGCACTTTATGATTTCTTGCAAAAGCACGAATATAAAATCATTCATATTCATTATACAACACCGTTGCGGGCACCATATTTGTTAGCTGCAAAAAAAGCAGGTGTGCCGGTGCGTATATATCATTCGCATAGTGCTGAGGTAAGCGGAAAATCAAAAGTGAAACTTTTGGTTTATAATTACTATAGAAATAGAATCTCAAAATGGGCAACAACAGAATATGCCTGTTCACAAGCAGCTGCAAATTGGATGTATGAAAAAAAATTAATTGATAGTGGAGCAGTGCAAATTATTTATAACGGGATAGATACTATAAGATTTTCATATAATCTTAAAAAGCGGGAAGAACTCCGAAATGAATTAAACGTTGAAAATAATTATGTGATTGCACATACAGGTCGCTTTTTGCCTCAGAAAAATCATCGTTTCATAATAGATGTTTTTAATGAGGTAAAGAAAAGAGAACAGGGTGCTAAGTTACTACTTCTTGGAGTTGGAGATCTTCAAGATGAAATTAGACAAAAAGTTGATTCCTTGGGATTATCAGATAGTGTGTATTTCTTGGGGGTTAAAAAGAATGTAGAGGATTACTTGTCCGCAGCTGATTGCTATATTATGCCATCGCTTTATGAGGGCCTTCCAGTGGCAGCTGTTGAAGCTGAATGCTCAGGTCTTCCGTGTGTGATGTCGACTAATATTACAAAAGAAGTAGAGTTGACAGAAAACACAAAGTTTTTGAGTTTAAATGAGACGGCAGAATTCTGGGCAACAGAAATTATTAAATGTAAGCAACTACATAGAGAGGATTGCTCAAAAACAGTCGAAGAAAAAGGATACGATGTAAAAGATGTGGCAGCGAATCTTCAAAATAAATATATTGAGTTACTGAATAATTGCTGAAACAATCAAGATTTAGTTACATCAATAGCAGAAAGTTGAGCTGTTGATGCGGAAAAAAGAGCTTATATAAAAGAACGCAAGAGTAACGCAGAAAAGTATCCTTCAATAAGTGTCAGCATATATAGTAGCAATTCAATTATTAGAGAGGGCCTTGGTAGACGAAAGTTCATTGTGTGAGGGAATAGAAAGTGAAAAAAATATCGATTATTATTCCGTTTTATAATGGAAATAAGCATTTAGTTAAAATGAAAAAAGTATTGGATTGCAATTATGAATCTTTGCGAGGGATTGCCGAGTTAGAAGTTTTATTTGTCAATGACAGTCCTTGGATAGAGGTTGAAATGCAGTATCTTGACGATGCTGAATACGCAATAAAGATAATCAAACATTCTCAAAATGCAGGAATTCATCAGGCAAGAGTTACGGGTATTAGCAATGCCACTGGAGATTACATTATGATGTTAGATCAAGATGATGTAATTGCTAAAGATGCTTTGGCAACATTGTTTAATAAAATTGAGGAAACACATCGTGATTGTGTGATAGGCAATGGAGTTTTTCAAACGCCAAATGGTGATAAAATAATTTTAGATAATTACGGGAAAACAATCTTAGCAAAGGATTATCATTCCTATTTGGCAATGGGAAACCTACTTAGTTCACCCGGACAAACTCTAATTCGCAAAGATGCCATTGACCCATTTTGGATGGAACATATCATGAAAACTAATTGCGCTGACGATTTGTTTTTGTGGTGCTTACTAATGAAACGAAAAAACATTGCGTACTGCAATAAAATGGTTTATTTGCATATTAACACTGGTGAAAATTTTTCGTTGGACAAGCTGAATGGACTTAAGTCTGATAATGAAGTACTTCAGTTCCTTCGTCTGAAAGATGGCATTTCCCCAACGTTTTTGAATTTGTTTGAATTGCGGTACAAATATCAGATGAGTGTGAATGGAAAAAGTGACAAGGAAAAAAGAGCCGCACTCTATCCTATTATATTAAATATGTGGAAGGCTTATGGAGTTTTGTTGACTATAGCAAATAGTTTGGTGGGAAATAAAGTCCCCAAATACACAGATGGTAGTATGTTTGAATATTGATTGATATGGAGAAAAATATAATGGTATCGGTGATTATACCTGTTTATAATAGAGAAAAAACCGTAAAGAAAGCAATTGACAGCGTATTGGCTCAGACATGGAAAGACATGGAAATCATTGTTATTGATGATGGGTCAACAGATAAATCGGCTGAAGTTATAAAATCTATAAAAGATGCACGAATCAAGTATATATATCAGAAAAATGCAGGAGCGTGCGCAGCAAGAAATCATGGATTGGATTTAGCTACGGGGGATATTATTGCTTTTCACGATAGTGATGATATTTGGCACAAAGATAAATTGGAAAAGCAACTAAATAAATTAAATGAATCAGGGGCAGATATTGTCTTTTGCAAATTAAACGAGTTCAAAGAGGACGGAAAAAGAGTTCTCTTGCCGATGACAATTAATGAGGGAATGCTGAATCCAGTAGTTACTGTTATGGGAATTGGAACGCAGACTCTAGTTGCACATAGCTATGTTTTTAAGAATTTGCGATTTGATCCAGAATTTCCTAGATTTCAGGAATTGGAGTTGCTGTATCGAGCATCGAAAAGCTTTTCTATTTACTGCATAGGAGAAGGGTTGGTGGATTATTATATTGGAAAAGATTCTATTAGTAGTAATCCTGAAAAATTGTACAATGCATGCCTTCTAATGAGAACAAAGCACCCAGAACTTGAAAAATATATGCCACAGCTTGAAAGAGATCTCGGCTCGTGCTTGAAAACGGCGGGAGTAAATGCGTATAGAGTTGGAAATGAAAATTATAAAAAGTATATTTATGAAGCAGGAAAATTTAACAGAACTTTGAAGATGAAAATTATTGTAATGTTAGCAAGAATGAATATGCTAAAAATTTTTTATAAATAAGAAATTTATGGGGAACTAGGACATGATTACAAAAATAAGAAAAGAGTCGCTTTATTATATAGCTTTGACAATATATATGTGGAGCGCAACTATTTTTACTACATTGAATTGGAAACCATCATTGCAACGAGCGTTTATTATATTTGGACAATACGGAAAAAGAGTTTCTATAACTATACTTTTAATATATCTTGTTTGGGAATTTAGCAGAAAGTTCGTTCTCTGGGATGTAGTGGGATTGTTTGCAATGATAGCGGCATTTATATCTTATAGAACAGTTTATGATGATACTTTCTTCATGGCAACAGTATTTGTTGTGTGTGGAATGAGAATATCCAAAAGAAAAGCATTAAAATGCTATTATAAGAATTTGTTTTTTTGTATGATTGCAATATTAATTCTGCTTTTTCTTGGATTGACACAAAACAAGATTTATAATTTTTCGTATGGAACAGGATATTCTCTGGGAACAGGACATTCTAATAATTTAGCGTTGCTGATTTTGAATTTGACACTACTTTGGGTATATCTGAATTCAGAAAAAAACAAGTATACTATTGCTGCCATTTGTATAGTTGTAAGTGCATTGATGTGGAAAATTACCGTATCCAGAACGTCAACTATTTTGCTTGCAACATTTGGAATTGTTTATTTTATGCTGAAGACTAACAATAAATTTTTGCTGCATCTTTTAAGAGTACTTATATTAGGGATAATTTGTGGTGCCATATATTTTATGATTGGTGGAAATACTGAATCGATACTAAATATTGGCGATCATAATTTTGCGGTGAGATTTTTACAAGCCAAAAATATATATGACAGATATGGTCTTAGTCTATGGGGAAATAATATTAAATTCGTTTCAATGGCAGAGGCTGCAATTACAAAAGAGGCGGTTGTAATACTTGATAATGGACTTTTAAGATTATTACTATTTCATGGTTGTGCTTGCTTTGGCGTTTTTATTCTAGGATTGGTTTCTTTGGAGGCAAGTGCGAGTAGGCGAAAAGATTATCTTCTTATAGTAATAAGTGTTATTTTCTTAATAACCGGTTTGATGGAAAAATCAGTTTATACGTTACAAATGAATTTTACACTTTTGTTGATGACTGGGTTAGGAACTGGGATAAGTCAAGACGAAACTGATAAGTTGTACGACTGATTTTATGATGTGACTCGCATCTGCTATAGAAAGGAGATATACAGTTTGAAAAAATCAAGTACAAAGGTCAATATTATATATCAAGTGATTTATGATATTTTGTTGATGATATTGCCATTTTTGACGTCTCCGTATGTTGCGCGAGTTCTTGGAGCAAATGGTCTTGGTATATATTCATATTATTATTCCATTGCGACATATTTTGTTCTCTTTTCGCAGCTTGGAATAAAAAACTATGGTAATCGAATCATTGCAAAACATAGAGATAATCAAGAAGAAGTAAATGAACTGTTTTCAAATTTAACGACGATTCACATTATCATATCATTGATATGTGTTATTGTATATATCAGTTATATATTTACAGTGAATTCAAATGAAAAGATATATGCAATTATTATGCTTGTTCAAGTATTAAGTGGATTATTTGATATCAGTTGGTTCTATTTTGGGATAGAACATTTCAAGCTGACTGTCTTAAGAAGTACAGTTATTAAAATTTTGAATGTTATTTGTGTGTTCACATTGGTGAGATCTAAAGGTGATTTGTGGATATATTGTTTGATTATGGCTTTAGGAATGCTACTAAGTCAACTTACGCTTTGGGTTCCACTGAAAAAGTACGTCAAATTTATTAAACCCTCGTGGAGTAAAATGACAATTCACATTAAGCCAATGCTGGTACTTTTCGTTCCAACAATTGCTGTTAGTCTGTACAAATATATGGACAAAATCATGATTGGATCAATTAGTAGCAAAACACAGCTTGGATTTTATGAGAATGCTGAAAAAGTTATAAATATCCCGACTACTGTTATTACATCATTTGGAACTGTTATGCTTCCTAAGATGTCAAATATGATGGCACGTAAAGATAAAAGCGAGGCTTTAAAATATACGGGTGTATCTATGCTTTATGTCATGTGGCTTGCGTATGCCTTGACATTTGGACTAGCAGGAGTAGCTTCGATTTTTGCACCAGTTTTTTGGGGAGATGAATTTCAACTTTCAGGGTATTTAATCATGGGATTAGCTGCGACTATCCCATTTATGTCATTTGCAAATGTTATTAGAACACAATATTTGATTCCGGCAGAAAAAGATAAAGAATTTATGGTTTCAGTTGTAAGTGGTTCAGTGGTAAATTTGATTATAAATGCACTTTTAATTCCAAAATACGGTTCTGTTGGTGCAACAGTGGGTACAATTGTTGCGGAAGTTACTGTTTGCTTTATTCAGTGTTATGCAGTAAGAAAAGAGTTGCGGCTTTGGCAATACTTCAGTCAAACGCTATTTTTCCTCGGAGCGGGAGCCGTTATGTTTTTTGTGATATTTAAAGTGGGAAAAGTGTTGGGAGAAGGTGTTGTAACGTTATTTATCCAAATATGCTTGGGTGGAATACTGTATTGTATGGCTTCGTTTATCTATCTTTATGCAAAAAGGGAAGTAACATTTATGTCGATGCTTCAATCGATAAAAGGAAAGATAAATAAATAAAAGAAGGGGAAAACATGAACATTGAGAGTATAAAGAGAAAGTTTCCGGTATTATATCAGCTTTATTTATGTGCTAAAGACCATAAATACTTGGAGGAGAACGGAAAACAATCAAATTTGATTCATAATATGAATCAGGGACAAATTGAAAACTATTTAGCTGACTTGTATGAAAAATGGATTGGTCACACGCTTGATTGGAATAATCTTCGGACATGGACGGAAAAAATGCAATGGGAGAAAATTTATGATGACGATCCCAGAAAGATTATATGTGCAGATAAATATGCAGTAAGACAATGGGTGGCCGATAGAATAGGTGAGGAATACCTGATTCCGTTGATTGGTATTTGGGATAAGTATGAACAGATAAATTTCAAGACTTTACCAGAAAAATTCGTTATGAAAACAAACCATGGTTCTGGAGATGTTGTAATTATTCGAAATAAAAGTGCTATGTCGTTGGCAGATAAAATTGGTTTAAAGCGAAAGATGCAAACGGCATTGCAGACAGATTTTGGCGCAGTTCTGGGAGAACTGCATTATAGTCTGATACCTCCTAAAATTATTGCTGAAGAAATTATTGGAAAAGAAGGCCGGGATTTAAGAGATTATAAATTTCTGTGTTTTAATGGTAAAGCATATTATTGCTGCGTGGATTTTGATCGCTTTACGAAACATAAACGTAATGTGTATGATTTGAATTGGAATCTACAATCATGGAATACGGGGGACTATGATAATTATCTGGAAAACTTCCCCAAACCAAAGAATTTTGAAAAAATGATAGAACTTGTTGAGTGTTTGGCGAAGGATTTTTCTCATGTGCGAGTTGACTTTTATAATGTTGATGGAAAGATTTATTTTGGAGAAATGACATTTACTAGTGCAAGTGGACTTCATAAGTTCACAACAGAGAAAAGCGATTTAGCACTTGGCGAGTTATGGAAAATTGATACGTCGAAGCGAAGAAGTTCGTATTTAAAATTGAAATAAAAGAAACGAATTTAAGATAATTAGTATTCACAAGCAACTGCGGGGAAAAATCATGAAGAAAATACCAGATAAGATAGCTTTAACAGCTGAAAGTGGGGGGGCAGACTAAATTATATTGATTCGATAAAATTTATAGTTTGCGTACTTGTTTTCGTTGGACATTTTTACTATGGATTTTATACAGCAGCGTCTAAGACTCCTGATTTATCAAAGATGGTAGTATACACACATACATTGTGCCGTTTCTTTTTCAGTAGAGTATTCACGGTATCAGTGTTTTCTTTTTTGAGTGGTTATCTCATTTCAAAAAAAGTGTACGGCAAAAAGAATCTTATAAAAAAGTGGGTTGGCAGATATTTTCGCTTTTCAATCCCATTGTTTTTTGTATATTTTTTTATTATGCTTTGCAAGCGAAATTTAACCTCTCAAGCTTGCGAATATATGGCTGATGCTTTGGAATCAAGATGGCTTTTATACGGTACAGAAACAAATTTTACCATGTGGCATGTTTTGAAAGCGTCGTTTATCACAACACTCTTTTTTGGAAATTCCAGTTTTGAAACACCCGTCTGGACGTTACAGCCAATGTATATAGGGTATGTCCTCACTACATTATATTGGAATATCTGCGCAAAGATAGATGCGAAAAAGAAGAATTACTTCTGCTGTCTTCAATTGGTGTGTGTGATGCTAATTGTAATGAACGGATTTGTAGCAACGGCAGTTTTTCTGGGAAGTCTATATAGAAATAAAAAGAGAAACATATTCCCACAAGAAAATTGTCGTCGGATAGTAGTGGTAGCTGTTTTATTGTTGGGGGCGGGACATGCGTTTTCAAATCTCCCGATGATTGGTCATGGTAGAATGTCAATTAATCTGTCGGAATTTGGTAATATGGGATTAGCTCTACTTTTTCTTATTTGTATGTGTGAGAATTCTAGAATACGGGATATTTTGAACCATAAGAAATTAGCGGAATTTGGAAGATTGTCTTTTCCAATATATCTGCTACATATGCCAATTGTAACGTTTTGTTCTTGCTATATGATGATGAAGTTATTCAACAGAGAGAGCTTCACAGAAGCTTATCTGTTTACAGAAATATTTACGATAGCACTTGTTTTGCTTGTGGCGTTTTTGTGGAATTGCACAGTTCAAAAATTATGTGATAAAATAACAAATCATATCAATCGCTTGGTGGAAAAAATATGAGGGGATTTTAGAACTGACAATACACTTAGTACGGCACGGCCTACAAAGAGTTTGTTGCATCTGTAAAGGACAGCTTCAAGAAAATGTTAGAAAAAGGTCTGTACATGGCTGACTCGTTCTCTGATCTGTGATGTACAGGGCAGACGAGCCCTGATTCTTGTGCCACGGGAGACCGTGGCTCTTGCTGCTCTGATAATCACACACCTCTACGCGGTGAGCAGCAGGCAACGATCTAAGGATCGGCTGAGATGTGAAGAGTGAAAACTATGATAAAATTAATTTGATAGAAAAAGTGAGAAAACTAAAATGAAAACAACATTACTTATCATGGCTGCTGGTATCGGTAGCCGATTTGGAACAGGAATCAAACAGTTGGAGCCGGTAGATGCTTCTAATCATATTATCATGGACTACTCAATCCACGATGCGATTGAAGCTGGTTTCAACCATGTAGTATTTATTATCCGTAAGGATATTGAGAAGGAGTTCAAAGAGGTCATCGGTGATCGCATTGCTTCTATCTGCTCCTCTCATAATGTAACTGTGGACTACGCTTTCCAGGATATCAACGATATTCCGGGAGAATTTCCGGCAGGCCGTACAAAGCCGTGGGGAACTGGTCAGGCTGTGCTTGCAGCGAAGGGCGTAATTAAAACTCCGTTCATCGTCATCAATGCAGATGATTACTATGGTAAGGAAGGCTTCAAGGCTGTCCATGAGTATCTGGTGAATGGCGGAAAATCCTGTATGGCAGGCTTTGTGCTGAAGAATACCCTGTCTGATAATGGCGGTGTGACTCGTGGTATCTGCAAGATGGACGAGGATAACAACTTGACTGAGGTTGTGGAGACCAAGAACATCGTGAAGACTGCAGATGGAGCAGAGGCAGACGGCATAGTTGTGGATGTGAACTCTCTGGTATCCATGAATATGTGGGGCGTGACTCCTGATTTTCTGGATATTCTGGAGGAGGGCTTCAAGGAGTTCTTCGAGAAAGAAGTACCGGGTAATCCTCTGAAAGCAGAGTATCTGATTCCTATCTTCATTGGAGAATTACTGGAGCAGAGAAAGATGTCTGTGAAGGTTCTGAAAACCAACGACACCTGGTACGGAATGACCTATCACGAAGATGTCGCGGCTGTAAAGGACAGCTTCAAGAAAATGCTAGAAAAAGGTCTGTACAAGGCTGACTTGTTCTCTGATCTGTGATATACTGGGGCAAACGGGCCCTGACTCTGGGGCCACGGGAGACCGTGGCTCTCGCTGCTCGTAATAATCACACACCTCTCCGTGGTGAGCAGCAGGCAACGATCTTATGATCGGCTGAGATGTGAAGGATAAAACTATGATTGGAAAATAGGGAGTGTAAATGAATATGGATGGCTTACGCTGTTTGTCAAGGTAGTTGTCGTATTAAATTTTAGCGTTCGATATCTCTTTCTTATTTCTGAATATTCAATCAATTTATGCTGTATAACGAGTGTNATT
>JGI24710J26742_10005186_pt1 | contig 10368 bp, 10 predicted proteins | sample BioPla2DNA2_FD_26742 | JGI IMG/M metagenome (IMG submission 26742) | reverse complement strand
CCGGCGCATGCGTATGCGCAGTGCTGTTGGCGAGGGGTGCTCCCGTTTGGTTGTGTGTTATCGCGGCGTTTTTTGCCGGTGCGTTGGCGGGCGTTATAACCGGCCTTCTGCACACCGCCTTGGGGATACCGTCCATTCTGGCCGGCATTTTAACGCAGCTGATGCTATATTCGGTGAATCTTTACATTCTTGGCGGCCGGTCTCTGGTTGCGATTAATCCGCGCGCAAGCAAACTGCTGGTGCATATGAGCAATAATCTTCGCTCCATTGTCGCGATGGGGATTTTTGTGACGGCCACGATAATTGCGCTTTGGTTGTTCTTCTACACCGAGATCGGCTTGACCTTAAAGTCCACCGGCGATAACCCTGATATGAGCCGTGCCCAGAGCGTCAACGTGAAGTTCAGCCAAGTGCTGGGTTTGGCGATTTCAAACGGAATCGTCGCGCTGGCCGGTTCGATGCTTGCCCAGTACAAAGGCTCCGCAAACATCAACGATGGCCGTGGCGCAATCGTTATCGGCCTTGCGGCTATCTTTATCGGTCTTTCGGTCTCGCTTAAAATCAAGCCCAACTTTGTTGTAAGTCTGATAGGTGTTGTAGGCGGCGGTATCGTCTACTATATCGTCTACAGCTTTGTTATTCTCCTCGGGCTGAAAACGGACTATTTGAAGATGCTTTCCGCCATCATCGTTGCAGTGTTCCTGGCGGTGCCTTATTTAAAAAGAGAGTATTTCACTAGGCAACGCGAGTTGCACCCCAATGATACCAACGCCCGGATCGGAGGTGGGGAAAATGCTTAAAATCACCAACCTGCAAAAGACATTCAATCCGGGAACGGTCAACGCAAAAACCGCTCTTGATGGGATCGATCTTCATTTGAAGAACGGCGATTTCGTCACGGTGATTGGAAGCAACGGTGCCGGGAAATCCACTCTGCTGAACGCGATTGCCGGTGTTTGGAAGCCTGACTTTGGCACCATTGAAATTGACGGCATTGATGTAACCCAGATGCCTGAATACCGTCGGGCAAAGTTTTTGGGCAGAGTGTTTCAGGATCCCATGAAGGGCACGGCGCCTGATATGGAGATCGCGGAAAATCTTGCCATTGCCGCAAGACGAGGCACCAAACGCAGGTTTGTCTGGGGCGTTCGGAAAGAAGAACGTGTTCGCTACAAGAAACTTCTTGCGACACTGGAACTAGGGCTGGAAGACCGGCTTTCCAGCAAAGTCGGTCTTCTTTCCGGCGGTCAACGGCAGGCGATTACGTTGCTGATGGCCACGCTGAACCGCCCGAAGCTGCTGCTATTGGACGAGCATACTGCGGCGCTCGACCCCAAGACAGCTCCAAAAGTCCTTGAGCTTACCGACCAGATCGTACACAAAAACAAGCTGACCACCCTGATGATCACCCATAACATGAAGGATGCCATCGCACACGGCAACCGTTTGATTATGATGCACGAGGGCAGAATTGTCGTGGATATTTCCGGCGATGAGAAAAAGAAGCTCACTGTTGAACAGCTGCTGAATCTGTTTACTCAGGCAAGCGGCGGCGCGGTTGATGACGAGATGGTTTTGAGCTGAGAAGGAAGGATCATAGGCAGAGTTTCTGTTGCTGTTCCCAATTCGAAGCACGCCGCTGGCAAACTGCATCTTACCCGCAGGAATCTACCACTTGCCTCAAAACCAAAGATAAAATGGAATGCTTCCAATATAATGGGATTGCGAGGGAAAAGAGGTGATACCGATTGAAAATCGAAATCAAGGTGCTGCCGGAAACCGAAGAACCATATGCCGTTATCTACACAAGCGAGATAACCCCGGAGGTTCGCCGTGCGGCAGAACTGCTCAATATGGAAAGCACCGGTGTTATTTCCGTGGTGGAAAACGAACGGATCATCGTGCTTCGCCCCGATGAAATCTACATGGTCAGGGTCGAGAACGAAAAGACGGTGGTATACACCAAAGCAAAACAGTACAGCAGCGGAAAGCGCCTTTACGAATTTGAAGAAATCCTAGGGGATGGATTTATGAGGATTTCTAAAAGTACGCTTGCAAACCTGCATTATCTTGATTACGTTGAACCGACCTTGGGCGGACTTATGCTTGTCGTTCTGAAAAACGGCTGCAAGGACTATATTTCACGGAAGTATCTTCCATCTTTCAAAAAATACCTGGGCTTATAAGGAGGTTTTATTATGAAATCTAAAAGAAATGTTTTACTTGTCAATACGCTTATCTCCATCGGTTTAGCTGCTGCTATTTTCGTTATCATTGGCGTTGTGTTCGATGCCAGTTGCAATGGTAACTTGCAAATGACCAATTACTCATTTTCAAAAATGGCGGCCGGTGTGCTTGCAACCGGATTAGGCTTTGGTCTGCCGACCGTCATCTATGGAAATGAAAATATGTCCCTTCCGATTCAAACACTGATTCACATGGGGATTGGGTGCGTTGTCATGATTATCACGGCATTTCTTGTCGGATGGATTCCGACAGAAAAAGGTGCTCTTGCGATAATCGTCACCATCGTCGTCGAAATTGTAATTGCCTTTGCTATCTGGTTGTTCTTTTACGCACACCAAAAGAGACTCGCCAAAAAAATGAACAAACGAATTTCNGAAAGGAATCAATAAAGCAAATAATGTCAACATGACATCTTTGGCCTTATTNTCTNCGATACGGCACCGCTTCTCCGGTGTCAACCTGCCGGATTAGATTGCCTNCCGCATCGAAGCTGTAACGGAACACTTTGCAGATTCCGCCAATTGTAAATGAGCTGGTAGCAGGAGAGTAGTGAGTCGATGTTATGCTCTCGACATCCCATTCCAATTGCCCCGCATCATTTACCGACAACCTGCCACCCAGTGAACCTTGCACAGAATAGAATGTCTTTGGCGTTCCACCTGCCGGGTCGCACATGAGCAGAACCGCTGTGTAAACATCTCGCACCAGCAGCGTTAATTCCTCGCTGGAAATATCCCATCCGTGATTCTCTTTTGAAAACACATAATCAAGTATGTCGTTGATTTCATATCGTTTGCGCGTGTCATTTTGTTTAGGGACAGCGTATGCAGAAAGATATACCTGCCCGCCGAACTCCACCATATCGGTGAGATGGCAGTCACAGTCATCTCCTTCATACGTAAAGCTGTCGAGCACATTGCCCTCACGATCCAACTTGAACAGCAACGCGGTATCACGAGACAGCAGGTTTCCAACTTGAACAATATAACCATCTCCCAGACGCGCAGCGTTCCAAATACCCAGATTTCCTATTTCGGTCTTTTTGAAGCTTAACTCATTTCCGCCGATGTCATAGCAACTGAGGCAAAGATGCTTTAGATCGCCCCGGCTGATGACAGCCCATGTGCCGTCGCCGTTACTCACCACAGCTGCAATATACTCATGATCAAAACCGTGATTGAGACAATGTGTCCACATCACCGTTCCTTCATCATCTACACGGGCTATCCACCCATAAGATCTCTGTATTGGGGACCAGGCATCGCTTGAACTCCGCCCCCATACCGCGGTACCGTCGACCGTATACGAACTGTCGTCAACATAGAAATCCGCGAACTCCGCAGTCCAAAGCAAACTTCCGCCCCGATAGCATTCCAGGATACTTTTTTCGAGGACATCAAGCTCCCGCTGTTCATTCAGTATATATCGGAAATCTTTACGGTAGCTGATTCCGGAGTTGATTCCGGTTCGGGACAACGAGTTCATCCAGACGTTTTTATCCCACAATACAGCCAACTCCTCAGGCGTGGGTTTATCTTGTTGAATCTCCAATCCGAGGATGGTTCGCCGAAGAACATCCACTGTCTTTTCGTAGGTGAAGCGCCGGGTAGTGATGTCCCGGTAGACGGCTTTCACCTCCGAACGGCTCAGACTGCCTGCAGACAGACCATTTTCTTCGAAAAAGGCGACAGCGGTATTGTATTCTTTTGCCTCAACAGCGAAGGCAACCGCTGTTGATCCCATAACAATCAACAACACCAAGCATGCCGCCACAACGCGCCATCTGATCCTGCGCGTTTGTTTTTCTGATGTTATTCCAGGCATGGCATGATAACTACTCTCACCATGAGCCCGGTCAACAGCATACATGGTTGCTTCATCTATATATTTCTCATCGATTTTGCCGATGATTTCAGAGATCTTTTCTTTTTTCATAAAGGCACTCCTTCCTTAATCAAATATTTCCTTAGGTTTTTCCGGATTCGGGAAAGACGAACCGAAACGGCATGTTTGCTTATATGAAAGAGCTTTGCAAGATCTCCGATCGAGTCGGAGTGCCAGTAGCGCCTGACAAACATGATTCGGCTTTGCTGATCCAGCGTTTCAAGGTATTTGTCAATAGTTTCAGCGGCTTCGCGTGCGTCAACCTCCTCCTCCACAGAGGATGCCGAAGGAAAATAATCCACGATTTCATCCAAGCAAACGTCATAAATGCTATTTCTCTTCAACGCGGTATTCGCGTGATACTTTTTGATGGCGAGATTACGAACAATACGGCAAACATAGCTTAATAGCGGATCCGGTTTTTGAGGCGGTATTGCATTCCAAACGGCGAAATAAGCGTCGTTCACACATTCTTCGGAATCAAGCCTGTTATTCAGTATGTTATTGGCAACTCGGTTGCATATTGAACCGTACTTTTTTGACAGTTCGATGATTGCCTGTTCTGAGCGCTCAAAGAACAATTCAATGATCTTACTATCGTCCAAGATTTTGCCATCCTTTCTGCCTTCCCTATATATATACTACGGATTTGGAGGGAAATATCTCATTCATTAATTATTTTATCGGATAAAAATTAGTAAAATTTCAAAGACCGGTTAATCTTTTAATATGATGAGTATTTATCGCAGTTCAATTCCGTTTGCATTGTACCAAAGAAAATTATTTTCTGAGCAATAGGCATCGATCTTGCCTGAAAGAGACCGATTTGCCTCGTATTCCAGCAAACAGACGGATAATCCGTATTCTTTTACTTTCGCAAGATACTTTTTAAAATAAGCAGTTTCTTCTTCTGACTGTACTCCATAGCTCTGGTTCTCAAAATCGATGCTGGTAAATACTGTTTCCTGATTAACCCCATCGAATAGGGTCAAGGCAATACCTTTTTCCATGCATTTTGAAACAAAACAATCGCCGCCGTTTACTATGAGTTTCAGATCATATTTTCTCAACCCTTGCATAATTGCGCAAAGCCCCAGAAATATATCCTCTGCCGGATGATAGTAGAAGACATCTGCATTGTCCAAAAACAATCCGTCGAGTCCCATATCCGCATATTGTTTCCCTAACTCGTCAATGATAAAGTTCTGCCATTTGGGAGAAGCAACATCAATCCATTGCTCATCCGGCCAATCGTCATAAACACCGAGAAAGAGTTCTTGAAATTGGTCATAATAGAAGCGGTATTCCTCGACAGAACCAATATTCAGATAGCCGTACACTGTTTTTTCGGCAGCATGTAATTTCTCAATATACATCGCAGAAAACTCCGACGGCTCAATTACAACAAGTTTATATTGTTCCAGTCTGTCGGATTCTTTCTCGTTTATACCGATAAATACGCCATACTCGGAGCGGGAGCGGATGTGCTCGTCATCATTGCTCGCAAACGGTACATCAGAGTCACGTTCCGTTAAATCATTCATCCGATCATCGGATGAAGATGATTTATCCGGTACGGTCGAATCTTCTTCGGAAGGTGGAGCCATGGTTGCTGTGTCTCGTGAAACAAAACCTGCAGACCATGCTTCGGTTACAACAGTTTCAGCAATTTCGCCGGTTTTGTTACTGCAACCGACACATACAAAAATACAGAAAACAAAAAATAAAAGTGTGCCGGTTAATTTTTTCATTGCCATATCCACTCTAAAGCCCTACCGCAATCTGCAAGTGTTTTGGGACTTGATAAGACAATTCTACTAGATGAAAACCACCTTTCCCAGTATTTAAAATATCCGGCCAGGCAACCAAGCAACACAACAAGATAAGCGGTGAACAAAGCTGCGAACGTCTATTGACAGACACTACCCTGAAATGTACGCTATAACAGTGCAATCTGACTAAATATCATCAAGAGGGAGTGAAATGATTTATGTACGATAGCCATATTCTGACCGAGCATGACTGCCGGAACATGTGGGAGCATGGTAAAAAGTACGGTTACGGCGTAGACATTACCATCAACTACTACAGAGGCCTTCCTCTCAGCTGTGTCGAGGAAATTGCTCTTGAGGTGGATGGGGAACCGATTGACCCGGCTGACATGATCCTCAGAATCAGTGGGAAAGAGTTCCCTTACACCGACATTCTCCAGGATGATTTCCCGACCGATTTCTACTGGCCCTTTGGAGAATATCTGCGCGTTATCGTTCTGAAGGATGGCGGGATCCCCCAGGGCAGACATCACGTGAAGCTCACGCTGAAGACCCGTCGTTCCTATACGCCTACAATGGTTGCGGTCTGTGAAAAAGACCTGACCTTCGCATGATTCGGAGGTGAATGATAAAATGGCTTACAAAGATATCAAATTTGCTGTATCTCTCTATAGTTATCAGGACAATTACTATTTTAAGCGTCTGGATTTTGAAGGCGCGATCGCGGCGGCAGCAGGTTCCGGCGCTGAAGGCATTGAAGTTCTCGGCGATACGATGATCCCCGAATGGCCGTATATCTCCGATGAATTTGCGGATCGCTTCGTCGGATTGCAGTACCGCTACGGTGTGAAGGGCGTGTGCTTCGAGCACTGGTCTGACCGTGCGATGTGGAAGAACAAACAGCTCACCGATGACGAGATGTTCGAACGCGGCGTCATGTACATCAAAGCTGCAAAGAAGCTCGGCATCCCCATGGTCAAGCTGCTCCATGAAGAGCACATCGGTCCCAAGGCTATAGCCGGCTATAAGCTCACCGACTATGGCATCATCGAGCGTCTGCTCCCCGTGGCCGCGGATCTCGGCGTCACGCTGGCTCTCGAGGTTCATACTCATGATGGTGTCGGCGCTGATTATCAGCAGAAATACATTGAGCTTGCGGAAAAGACCAATCTGCCCTTCCTCGGACTGGCTCCTGACTTCTCTACATTCAGCTACTGCATGAGCACCGCGGATATCGTGGATTACACAAGCCGGGGCGCTCAGAAGGAAATCCTGGAGTTTTTCCGATCCAAGCAGCGTGGAGCGTACTTCGCCAACGTTCCCTTCGTGTATGAAGCCGTCAGCGCAGAAATCGAAAAGATGCGCCCGAACGATGTGACCAAACAAGCCATCCAATTCTCGATGCACATGATCGGCAGAAAGCCTCCGTTCGACAAACTGTTCAAGGANCTCAAGGATCTCGCTTCCAAGCTNGTCTATGTTCATGCCAAGTTCTACGATCTCGACGAAAACGACTGTCCTGATGACATGGATTATCCGAGGATTTTCAAGGCCCTCAAGGAAGGCGGGTACAAAGGTTACGTCGCTTCCGAATTTGAAGGCAACCGTCGCATGAACATGGCCGGCTGGGTTGATGAGATCGAATATGTCCGCAGACATCAAGCTTATATGCGCAGCCTTCTTTGATTGGTTGGCAAAACAACAGGCGATCGGAAAGGATAGATCGCATTGACAGGCATCAGAATGCCGTTTAAAACACCAGAAGCCCTTAAAGTCAAAGGACTCCGGCAGTGATACAACGCCGGAGTCCTTTTGTGCATCTGTGCGACAAGTTGGATGCAGTCACTGCAGCGCGGACGTGAAAATCTCAGCCACAGCGTTCTTGTCCAGATCCAGGAAGCCGACGATGATGCCCTGGTCATTGCTGTTGCATTTCGCGATCACCTCGGGCAGGTCCTCCACCGGTACACCAAGATCCTTCAGCGTGATCGGCATTCCGATTGAGGTGAGCCAGGACCGGAAGCGATTCAGACCCTCATTCGCGACCGCTTTCGGGTCGGATGGATCGGGCGTCACGCCAAACACGTTGATCGCAAACCGGGCGACCCGCTCGACATGCATCGGCTTGCCATGGTTTACCAGGTACTGAAGCCAGGCGGGCATGACGACCGCGAGACCGGCGCCGTGCGCTGTGTCATAGGTGCCGCTCAGCTGGGTCTCCAGCGCATGCTCGCAGCCCTTTTTCATGCTGGACCGGCCGATGCCGGTCAGATCGTTGTGGCTGAAGGATCCGGACAGCATCAACTCGGCCCGTGCCTCNTAATCCGTNGGATTGGCNAGCGCNATAGGCGCATATTTGATGACCGTGCGCAGTGTGCCCTCGGCATACTGATCACCCAAGTGGCTGGCGGGCGACATAAAATAGCGGTTGACGGTGTGGGCGAAGATGTCAGCCGATCCGGCGCCGGTCTGGAACGGCGACACGGTGTAGGTAAGCTCCGGATTCATGATTGCGAAGACAGGACGGCAGACATCCCACATGAAGCCGTACTTGCGGTGGGTCTCGATATCGTCGAGCAGGACGCTGGACCGGCTGGTTTCGCTGCCGGACGCGGACAAGGTGAGGATCGTGCCGACAGGCGCCATTTTCTTAGGTTCGACGCCCCTGTAAAATTTCCAGAATTCCCCATCATTGACGAGCCCCATTGCGATCGCCTTGGCTGTATCGATGGAGCTGCCGCCACCGACGCCGAGCATGAAGTCGACGCCCGCATCTTGAGCCATCCTGAGGCCCTTTTCGGCCAGAGAGCGGCGCGGATTCGGCTGAACCCCGCCAAGTTCAATGAAATCCAGGCTGCTATCCCGCAGCGACTGCACGACCGTATCGTACAAACCACTCTTTTTGATGCTGCCGACGCCGTAAACCAACATGACCTTCGTGCCGCCATGCTTGCGAATCAGCTCGCCTGCTCTTTTCTCGGTCTGCTTGCCGAAAACAATTTCCGTATACATATGAAATGTGAAATCGGTGAACTCTTTCATAGATACTCTCCTGTTCAATCGATGTATCTCAGCTTGTTCTGGTTGCTTTTGCTTTCTACTCTAATGCCTTTTTGGTGATTTGTACAGGCGTTTGAAAAGTCCTTGCGCCGGAACAGGAACCTAGCGAATCAGCGCCGATAGACCAATTCCCGCTGGGCGAAAAAACCGACAAAAGCAAGCAGGCTGTCGGTTATGAGCTTGGAAACATATAGATTGATCCCAAGGCCTTGGTTGAAAACCCTGATCAGCACGTAGCTGGCCAGCATGATGAGGGCCGCCAGGATGTAGTAACGGACAATTGAAGAAAAGCCTGCCTGTTTGCGCTTGAAAACCATGTTGCGGTTTATCAGGTAATTGACGAAGGAGCTGCCTGCGCGGGCTACTGCGACACTGAAGATGAGCTGGCCGGGGAAAATGATGTTCATCAGGAAAAAAAGCAGATAGTCGACACCGGAGGCAATCAGTGATGAGGCGATGAACTTGAGCAGAAGGGCATAGATTCTGGCAGAATCCTGCAAAACTTTGAAATGGGACGAGCGGTTGCCCTCAATGTAGATGGTGTCGATCGGGATCTGCACTAGGCTGATTTCGTGCGTGTGGGCTTCCAGCAGGATATTCATCTCATACTCGTAGCGCTCGCCGGGCAAGGACAGCAGCAGCGGCATATGGCGCGCCGGAAGCCCTCGCAGTCCGGTCTGCGTGTCGCGGACATCGCTGCCGTGGATCAGGCGGAAGAAAAACCGGGTGATGTTGTTGCCCATCCGGCTTTTCAACGGAACTTTGCCGGTGAAATTGCGGACCCCCAGAACCAGAGCCTCTGGCTGAGCGGTCATGGCGTCGGCTATTTTTCGGATATCAGCCGGTGTGTGCTGGCCGTCAGCATCCGCTGTAATGATGCCGAATTCACCCTTGCCGGTGGTCAGGCAATAGTTCAAGCCGGTCTTCAGCGCCCTTCCTTTCCCCATGTTGATACCATGGCGCAAAATTGTGCAACCAAGTTTGCCTGCCCGGGAAAAAATGTCGGAATATTCCGGCCCGCTGCCATCATCAACGATAATGATGTCATCGAATCCTGCGCTGTACAGCTGTCCGACCAGATCCACTATTTTATTGTCCGGTTTGTAAGCGGGAATCAGGATGTCCGGCAAGCCCATGTATCATTCAACCTTTCGAGATTGAGTTACGGTTTTAATCAAATGCAATCTATCATAGCGCCCGCCTCTCTGCAATGCGAAATTGCACCTTACTGTCAGCAACGTTAAACAGCAAGTTCACCGATATTCCATATGGTGATATAATGTGTAAAACTTGTCATAAGACATGAACAAGAAGAGGCCTGAAAATGAACTCTTCCGATCCGTCCCGAAGAAGCAAAAGCTGCCCCGCAACCATTCAACGACCGGAAAAAAGGCGGAAAAACCTA
>JGI24710J26742_10005177_pt1 | contig 10391 bp, 9 predicted proteins | sample BioPla2DNA2_FD_26742 | JGI IMG/M metagenome (IMG submission 26742) | reverse complement strand
CCACAACGGGAATTGCAGGTCCCGACGGGGGAAGCAAGGAAAAGCCGGTGGGCTTGGCGTATGTGTGTGTTTATTATAAAGGCAGGTATGAAGTGAAAAAAATTCACTCGTCGGGAGCAAGAGAAACCGTCAGGGAGAGGGCGGCTGTTGCGGCACTTGACTTGGTAAGGACTTGTATTGAAAAAGATGGGAATACACCCCTAATATAGATTAATATTTAGGGAAGAGTAATGCTGTAAATTTGTATGAGATCCTTCGCTCCGCTCAGGATGACAAAAAGGCTTCGCCTTAATTACAACACGGGCTTGCGCCCGTGTTTTTTATGCTCCTTCTTCTGCTGTTTTAAGCACCTTGTTGAATTCGTTTATTTTGTTGTTTGCAAGGTAGAATATGGAGTCTTTTTCATATTCGCCGTAAATGTCTTTTTCTCCTGCCTTAACTCCCGTTAAGAGTTCAATTCCTTCTTCGATTTTTGTAACGGCGTAAATGTGGAAGAGGTTGTTATTAACCGCTTCTATCACTTCATCCTTAAGCATGAGGTTGTCAATATTGCTTACGGGTATTATCACTCCCTGGTCTCCGGTAAGGCCTTTCAGGGAGCATACGTCAAAGAATCCTTCTATCTTTTCATTTACTCCCCCTATGGGCTGAATTTCTCCCATTTGATTAACAGAACCGGTCACTGCAAGGTTTTGCCTGATGGGGACATCAGACAAGCTTGAAAGTATTGCATAAAGCTCTGCGCTTGAAGCGCTGTCTCCTTCAACTCCTCCGTAAAGCTGTTCAAAGGTCACCTGGGCTGTCAAGCCCAAGGGTTTTTCTTGAGCAAACTTTCCGCCCAGGTAGCCGTTTAAGGTTAGAACTCCCTTGGAATGGATGTTGCCGCTCATATCTGTTTCTCTTTCTATGTTAATGATTCCTTCCCTGCCCGCATAGGTTCTTGCGGTAATCCTGGACGGCAGCCCGAAAGAATAACCGGACACTCCCATTACCGACAGGCCGTTAACCTGGCCTACTACTGCCCCTTCCGTATCTATCAGAACTTTTTTGCTGATTATCTGTTCCTGCATTTTTTCTTCAATCCGGTTGGACCGGTACTTCTTATTTTTTATTGCCTGCTGAACATGCCTTCCTTCAACATATTCCGAATTATCGGCTCCTGCTAAAGCCGATGCTTCATATACTATTTCGCTCACTATATTGAAGCGGGTTGACAGTTTCTTCTGGCTGTCTGCAAGTCTTGACCCGTATTCCACCACCCTGGCCAAGGCCTCACAGTTAAAATGCTTTAAATTCTCACTTTCGCATATAGATGCTATAAATGCCACATAATGGCGGATGTTTTCCTGTGTTCTGTCCATTTCCACATCAAAGTCCACGATAACCTTAAACAGTTTCCTGAAATCTTCGTCTGCGGCCAAGAATTGATAGAAATAATAAGAGCCTATTAATATAACCTTTATATTTAAGGGAATGGGCTGGGGCTTCAGGGTCACCGTAGGCACATACCGGCTTTGCTCTCCTATGTTTTCTACAACAGCTTCCTTATACTTCAATGCTTTTTTCAATGTGCCCCAGGCAAAGGGATCCATCAGTAAATCTTTTGCCTGAAGAATCAGATATCCTCCGTTTGCCTTGTGAATGGCCCCGGGTTTTATCATGGTAAAATCCGTCATGGTGGTCATCATATGGGATTTGTATTCAATTTTGCCGAATAAATTGTAATAATAAGGGCTGCTTTCTGTTATAACCGGTGCTCCCTTTGTGCTTTCATTGTTTATGAATAAATTTACCTTGTAGCGGGTGAAGGGGTCCTTGCTGTCCCTTGCTGATGCTGCCTTTTCAAATATGCTTTTTTCTTCTCCGTCTAAGAAGCCTGCATCATCCTGCAGCTTTGTAATTATGTTTTCATCGAGACTGTGTCTTACACTGCTGAAAATTCCATGGTTTTCCGCAACGTCCTTGAGGACCTTGTCCAAATAATCGACTATCTGTCCAAAATCCTTGTACTTTTCCTTCAATTGCCCAATAAAGGGGGCTGCGGCTTCTAATGCAGCTTGTTTTTGAATTTCGACTGCTTTCTCTTCCGCAAGTCTTTGTACCATTTGGCCGTCCCTTATTTTTTCGTCTATTTCTTTTGCTGTCTTGTTTCTTTTTTCATCTATTTTCTCACGCTCTTCTTCAGTCAGGCTGCCGAATTCCTCTTGAGTCATCTGCCTCCCTTCAACCATAGGTATAAGAAGAACTCTGTTAGCTGCCTGCTGTATGGCAAAACCTGCATTTTTTGCTATTTTATCTATATCCCTTAAGATTTCACTCATTTGTTTATTTGTCTTCTGAATAATGTCGTCTTTTTGCTGCTGAAAATTGCTTCCTTCAAATGCTTTCGGAATATATACCACAAGATTTGTAATAAGCTTTTCCATATCTTTTTGAAAAACCTTACCTTGTCCGGCAGGAAGAGAAATGGCAAGGGGTTTGTCCCATTCGCTGAAGTTATTGATATAACACCAATCATCCGGCACAGCCCGCTTGGAAGCTGCCTTAGCTACTACTGTCTGGGAATAGGTAGTCTTGCCTGTTCCCTGGGGTCCCAAAATAAAAATATTGTAGCCCGGAGCTTCCATGGAAAGACCGAATTCCATGGATTTCACGGCCCTGTCCTGGCCGATCACCCCTTCTAATAAACTGACATCCTTTGAAGTTTCGCAGAAATTTAAATCTGCACACACACTGCAGCTTTTCTTCAGTTTATCTACAGGTACCTTGTATTTTTCCATGTTAATGACAGCCATTGTCAGACCTCCTTTATTTGTTTTAAGGTATGGGATGCATATTATTATAGTTTAAATATACCCTTGCACTTTACATGCTAAACAGTTTTTAGGGACGGTTCTTTTCGTTCTTTGAATACGAACAGAAAAAAACCGTCCCCGGTAATAAACAACCTATTATGTAAGAAACTATATTTCATTTCATTGAGAACAAAAAGAAACGTCCCCAAAAACAATCTATTTTTAAGTAACTTTATTTACAATTCATTGAGAACGAAAAGAACCGTCCCCAAAAACGCTATTTGACTGTTTTTACTCCTATGGTGAAGAAAATCATTCCCATGAGCAGTAGAACAATTGAAGGCAGTATTGCCGATTCAAATCCCATCCCCTTGGCGGCAATGTTTAACATTCCCTGCATGGCCCATTTCTGGGGAGTCAGTTCAGCCAAGAATAACAGTAGTTTATTATTTACAATTTCCAGTGGCCACATGGTCCCCCCCAGCATTGAGGTGGAGGTTAAAACAACCGGTGCCACTGCCCCTAACTGGGCTTCGGTTTTTACAATGGCCGAGAGCAAAAGTCCGAATGAGGTTATTGTGAAGACAAAGACGGTTGTTATCATTATTATTCCTGCAAGGCTGTTTCCCCAGTCAATACCGAATAAATACCTGCCTCCCAAAATCAATACTGACATCTGTATCATCCCCACCAGGAAAGAAACCACCATTGTTCCGCTCAGTATCGAAGACATTGACACGGGAGATATCAGCATCCTTTCCCATGTTTTATATCTTTTGTCGCTGAGAATGGTCCCGATTGAAAAAACCATGGTATACATTGAGAAAAACACGGTGAAACCTATCATGGATTGTTTCATGCTGTCATATCCCGATTGAATCCTCGTATTTGCCATGGTGGAAGTAACCTTCAGGGGTTTTTTGAACTTCCAGGAATCCATAACACTTTCATAGGCAGCACTTTTTATTTTTTCTTTATCGGCTCCGGGCTTTTGCAAGGAGACAAAATTTGCAGTAACCTTCGAAATTCTTTCGCTTCCTGCCATTTTGACAATTATGCCTCTTACTGTTTCCTGCAGGGTGAGAAGGTATTTGTCATCTTTTATTTTGATTTGTCCTATCTTTATTTCATTGCCCTGTTCAATATCGTCATGAAAGCCCTCATCTATTATTAATGCGGCAAGTATCTTTCCTTCCTCCACACCGGCAATTGCATTTTCCTTATCCGAATCAACAAATTTAAATATTTGGTTTTGTTTAAGCTCTTCAATAAATTCTGCCGAATAGGGGGTATTATCCTCATCAACTATAATTACGGAGGGTCTGTAGGTATTAAAGGAGATTCCAAATACTGCTGTAAATCCTAATGCCATTGCTGTCATTACCAAAAATACCATATAATTATCCCTCAAACTAAGCAATCTTAATTTTACTATACTAAGCATTTTCAGACACCCCCTTATTGAAGATCACAACCCCAATAAGTGTGAGCAAAATTCCCGTTATTGCAAGTATTGATACATGTTTCAAAATATCTGCAAGATTATATCCTACTATAATTTTTAAATACGCTTTAAGGGCAACTCCGTTAAGTGAAATAAAACTCATCCTCCGGATTACTTCAGGCATAACATCTATAGGGAAGAAAGACCCTCCTACAAACGCCATCACTTGTATTATCACATTTTCAAATGCATTAGCCAATCTGTAATTTCCTGCCCTGTAGGTGAGAGAGGCTATGAAAATTCCAAGCCCTGCAACAGAAAAGGCTGATGCCGTGCTCAGAACAAGAATTGGGATCATATTTCCCCATTTTACCTTCAATGCAAAATGCGAATAGGCCAGCATGATAAATATTTGAAGGGAGGCTATTAAAAATATTACAATAAACTTCCCCGCCAAAATGTGGGTCTTGGAAATATCGGCAATAACCATTCTCTGATAGGTTTGATTATCTTTTTCTTCCAAAAGCATCCTGCCCCCCTGGCCTGCGGCAAACAGAAGAAACATGGTCATCATTGCAGCCGCATAGTATTCGGAGCTTTTTATGCTTCGTCTTCCCTCAACCGTTACATTATCAATGTTAACATTCGTCCCTGCCACCAAATCCGCCATGCCTTCCATTATTTCATCAATATTGTCAAATCCGTCTCCCCCTATATCATTGGCTGAAGCTGATTCAATAAGGACATTTTTGCCTATGATAACGGATGACATGGTATTGGTGTAAGCTTCCATCAGAGAGGTAACTATTTCTCCTGCCACAGGCCTGTCAGGATGAGTAAGAACCTTAAGATCCGCATTGTTTCTGAAGGGGGTGAGGAGGCTTATTTTCATGTCATAAATATATTTGTCGGGCAGGATTATAATTGCTGATATTTCTCCTTCATTTAACAAGTCTTTAGCCCTGTTTTCTTCTTCAACCCTGTAATCAATCAGTTTTGATACTTCTGGGTTTCCCAAAAAATCGTCGAAGAACATTTCCTCCGGGTTAACTTCATCTCCAGAAATATTTATCTTTAATCTTTCTTCCAATGTCTTGACAAATATCTCTGAATCTGCCCCTTTATCATATTGTTTTACAAGTGCAACCGGTATTTTTTCCATTCCTGTATCGTCGCTGCTCATGAAGGACCCTTTTAAAGCCATGCTTAAAATAGTCATTAAAACAAGGGGCATAAGCAGGGTAATTATTAAGGCCTGCCTGTCACTCAGGACGATTTTTAAATCTTTTACGATAATCCTTAATACTTTCATATGCCATGCCACCTTAATCCCTTAAAGCCTTGCCCGTAAGATGGAGGAATACCGCTTCCAAATCAGGCTTTTGAATATCAAGAGACCGGATTTTGGACTTTTCCTCCGAAATCCTTGAAATTATTTCAGCTAAGAGTATGTCGCCGTTTTCTCCAAACAAGGTTACCGTATCATCAAGGACGGCCGCATCGGACACTCCCGGAATCTCTTTGAAAATTTGCGGCATATTGCCGGTGATTTTGTCTAATTTAATATTTATCCGGGTTCTTTCCTTCACTAATTCCACCAATTCCTGCTTGGTTCCCGATGCAATAATTTTGCCTTCGTCCATAATGCATATCCGGGAGCACAGTTCTTCAGCTTCCTCCATATAGTGGGTGGTATATATTATTGTCATCCCTTGAGCACTTAGTTTCAGGACCGTATCTAAGATGTGAGACCTGGATTGGGGGTCAATGCCTACGGTGGGCTCATCCATAATAAGGAGGTCCGGCTTATGGAGGAGGGCTGCCCCGATATTGAGCCTTCTTTTCATTCCTCCGGAATATTTCTTGACTTTATCCTTCAATCTTTCATTTAATCCTATAATATCCGCTACTTCATTTATTCTCTCTTTTAACTCTGCACCCTTGAGGCCGTACAGATTCCCCCAGAATCTTAAATTCTCATATCCGGTAAGTGTGGGGTAAAGGGCAATATCCTGAGGAACTATGCCTAATTTTTGCCTTAAATTTTTTGAATTTTTAAAAATGCTTTCTCCCTCAAAAAATATTTCTCCTTCAGTTGGAGGCAGGAGGGTTGAAATGATGGATATTGTGGTTGATTTACCCGCACCGTTGGGTCCCAGGAGACCAAACACTTCCCCTCTCTTCACCTCAAAGCTTATGCCGTCCACTGCAGCTATATTTCCAAAATTCTTATATAAGTTTTCAACCTTTAACATAGGGCACCCCTAAAATTCAATTTTGAAGTAGTCTTCAATTCCGGAAGGCATGTTTTCTTCCATTTCCGCCGGCTTAAGAGTATTTTCGTCCGTAAGGACAGGAAATTCAAATCTCTGATCTTTGTTTATATCCCATGTTTTAATGTCAAGGTGGTACTTCATGCCTGCAATTCCTTCTTCTGAAGCGTCAATGGTCTTTAAGGATATGTCGATAATTTCGTTTACGATGTAACCGTCTATATCGACTAATGCCCGGTAGGTGAAGTTATCAACATTAAATTTTTCCGTGCTCCTTAATATGTCATCAAGGATTTCTTCAAATGTTTTATTTTCTTTCTCTCCATCTGCCTTTCCCATAGTCACCCTGATGTTCTTGTTAAAAAATGATTTCAGGGATTCATCCCTGGACAAAATTTGAGCTGTGTCCTTGAACAAGGCCTTTATTTGTTCATCACTCAGTTTAATTGTATATTCCGTTGTCTTGACTTCTCCGTCAGGAGTTGTGAGGACTAGGTTTTTTCCCTTGAATACATCCTCTTCATTCATCAAGCTTACCCATTTTTTAGTAAATTCCTTCTTACTTTCTTCGGAGATTATTTGATTTCCCGAGTATTCTTGTCCTTCTGCAAGCATTTCTTCATCAACCTTCAAATACTTTCCTATAACGGGAAGCTTCATGGACACTTCTTCTCCATTGATGTAAACCTCAAAATCATATCCCAGACCGCCGAAATTCAAATAACTTCTTATGATTGCCTTTTCTTTCTCATCATCAAACACCACGCTGAAGGTTCCCTTCATGTCTTTAATATAATTGAGCTCCTTTATTTCCTCTGCCGTCAATCCTTCAGGGTTGATTTCCGTGGTCAGGGTAAATTCTCCTCCAGTCTGACCCTTAGTAATCTGCTCTGTTTTTTCCGATGCCTTTTTATACTCAGCCAAGCTGTTTGTATTGCATGCTGTGATAATCACAAGTAATATGAGCAAAAATGCCGATATAATTAATACTTTCTTTTTCATTTCCATACCTCCAATACTATTTATCATTCCTTAATATGTTCCATCCTGTTTTGCCATCCTGAGCGGAGCTAATGATCTCAGCTTTAAGATCATCCAGCTAAAGCTCTCAGAATTATCACGTGTCATCCACACCATGAAAAATGAATATGCTTTGTCATCCTGAGGGTATGCGAAGGATCTCATAAGATTCAGGATGGCTCCATTTGCATTAATTCTCTGAATGATAACATAGTATTAAATTTACTATTGATTAAACAGTATCTTAAATCACAAGATCAGTGAATTATGATGTGACTTTTGGCATTATTTTGATTGTTACAAATCATTATTTATAGTGAAAATGGCTAACTGGGTCCTGTCTCTTAAGTCCAATTTCAGCAAAATTTTTGTAATATGGTTTTTCACGGTTCCCTGGCTTAAGAATAATTCCTCTGAAATTTCCTGATTATTCTTGCCTTCTGCTATGAGGCGGCATATTTCAATTTCCCTGTCTGTTAACAACTTAACCTTAGGGTCAGCTTGTTTATCCACAGCTTTGTTTGCCAGCTGTGAAAACTTGTCTAAAACTTTAACGGCTACCTCCGATTGAATCAAAGCTCCCCCATTATAAACCGTGCGGACGGCTCTTAATATTTCCGCAGGGGAGGTATCCTTCAGCAAGTATCCTGAAGCGCCGTTTTTCAATGCATCATAAATGTATTCATCGTCGTTAAAAGTTGTAAGGACTATTATTTTAATTTGGGGAAAGTCTTTTTTTATCATTGCCGTTGCTTCAACACCGTTTACTTCCGGCATTTGTATGTCCATAAGAACGAGATGAGGTTTTTTGATCCTGCATAATTCATAGGCTTTCTTGCCGTTGTCGGCGGTACCGACAATTTCAATATCTTCCTCAGCTCCTAATATAAGCTTAAGCCCTTCCGTTAAAATATCCTGGTCATCAGCCAATAGTATTTTTATCATCAATTTTCCTCCAATCCCCTTACTTTAAAACTAATATAAACACATACGTTTTGTCATCCTGAGTGAAATGTAGGATCTCATGAGATTCTTCACTTGCACTCAGAATGTCACTGCGTGAGTTCGAGCTAAAGCTCTCAGAATGGCAGTTTGTTAGTTATTTATACCAATGACACTCTGAGGGTTATTCATAACAATGACACTATAGGAGAGATCCTTCCAAATTCTCAGAATTAGTTTCTAAAGGAATGAATCCGTCTATTATGAAACCATCTTGTGATCTGTATTCAACCTTACCCCCAAATGCTTCAACTCTTTCTCTTATGCCTTTCAGTCCAAAACCTTCAATTAAAACCAAGGCTCCTTGCCCATTATCCCTTATGCTGAATTTTATATCCTCATTTGAATAGGCCAGCCTTATCCAAATCCTGGATGCATTCCCGTGCCTTAAAGCATTTGTCATTCCCTCCTGGAGTATGTGATACACCGCCCTGTTGATATTGTGGTTTTTTAATATTTCTCCTTCTATTTTCAGTTCAATTTTTGACCCGGTTTTTTTTGAGAATTCATCCGCTAAAGTCTTGATTGCCAATTCCGGCGAGGTTTCTTTTCCTCTTAAGGTTTCCACCACTTCTCTTATTTTGGACAAGCTGTCCCTTGCTGTCTTTAAGGAGCTATTCAGCATTTCAGCGGATTTTACTAAATCGGACCTTGAGTAATGGTCAGCCATTTGAAGCTGCATTATCAAAGCTGTCATATCATGTCCCAAGGTATCATGTATGTCCCTTGCTATCCTGTTTCTTTCCTCTATCACGGAGAGCCTGTTTAATTCATCCGTATATTCCTTAAGCTTCTTGTGGGTATCCAAAAGCTTCTTGTACAAAACATCCTTTTTTTCCTTTTCTTCCTTAGTGTGCTGTGCAAAGGCCGCGATTACCAAAATCAATATATTTACCGTCAAGAAAAATACCATTTGGGAAACATTGGATAAGTTGAATTTATAATAAATCAAGTACCCATATTTTATCATGGATATGATCACTGTAATGATTCCGACGATAAGTCCTTTTTTAAGGGGCAATATAAGAGATGCTTCAAGAAATGTTATTATGTAAAAAGAATGGAAAAAGTAATTTATTAAAAGCCTTGAATTGGATTCCATCATATAGATAAGTAATATATCAAGGAAGAACAATAAAAAAAGCTTATTATGGTCTTTTAGAAAATATTTAGAAATATTATTAACCAAAAAAAGCACAAAGATAACAATCAGCCCTATCAGCCTCTGCCTGTATGCATTTTCAAAATATAAGGCCGATAAAAACAAAATTATTAATAATAAAATTTTAAGCGCAAATAATAGGTTTTTGTTTTTTATCATATTCAACCCGAAAAATATTTTCTTATAATTTATTCACAAAACTTTTCCTTTATATTATCATATTTATGTTTTTTTGCATATGTTATTTTTATGGACTGAAATGGTATGTAGAATTTGAAATTATTCTTCACTGCGTTCAGAATTATCATGTGTTATCCACACCACGATAAATGAATACGCTTTGTCATCCTGAGCGAAGCGAAGGATCTCATGAGATTCTTCGAGCTTAAGCTCTCAGAATGCCAGTTTGTGAGTCATTCATAACAATGATACTTCGCGCTGTATTCATAGTAATGACACCCTGGGGTTAATCAAAGAATTGACGCCTGGGCGGGTTTTGAATTGTTCAAAATTTCAATTAATGTGTGAATACTNAATCCTTTTAAAGAAGGTATTTATGCATTCCCTGAAAGGGTGTGAAAAATGTCCGGGGAGAACCGTCCCCTCTGGGTCATAATCTTCTCTATGTCCGGGTTAATGACAGGAACAAAAAGGGACAGGTCTTTTGAGAACGAAAAGAACCGTCCCTAAAATCC
>JGI24710J26742_10005175_pt1 | contig 10393 bp, 10 predicted proteins | sample BioPla2DNA2_FD_26742 | JGI IMG/M metagenome (IMG submission 26742) | reverse complement strand
ATCCAAGGGTTTGCCAAGTCATGTCTGGGGATGATTGCAGGGATAGGTATCCTATTTATACCGTTTGCCTTAGGCTGGATAGGCGCAGGAGATGCGAAGTTCCTCGGAGTAATCGGTGCTTTCTTCGGTGTAAAAGGCGCAGCCTTTTCCATGTTGTACGGTGCCATAGCAGGCGGACTCATATCTGCAGTTGTCCTTTTGAGGCATGGACAGCTCGGTGGGTTCTTAATGCGATGTCTAGGTTGGCTTGCAGGTGTCATCGGGCGGATTTTGCCCGGAACTCTCGGACTGGCTCTCAGGAATTTTGGGCGGGCTGACTCTTTGGCTACAATGCGCACTTCAGGCTTTAAAATCCCCTATTCAGTAGCTATCAGCGTGGGAATGGTTATTGCAATCATAACGGATTTTTCGCCTATGGCATTTTGAATGCAGGATCAACGGAGGGGGCAGTACGTGAAGAAGCTGANTGCGACTTCTTGGCTAAAGGACGACAGTGGACAGGCCCTTGTTGAAATGGCTTTGGTCCTTAGCATGCTTCTTTTCCTCCTCACCGGCATTGTAGAGTTCGGACGTGTTCTCAGTGCCCAGCTTGTCGTATCGCATGCATCTCGCGAAGGCGCGAGGATCGGTGTTGTGGGGCTGCTGATGAATTCATAATTCAGAGAGTAATGGATGCAGCAGGGACTTTGGATACCGAAAAAGTCGTTATAACTGTATCGCCTTCGCCAGGTGAGCGGCTGAGAGGCAGCCAGTTAACGGTCAGGGTGGAATATCCCGTAGACATAGTGATGCCGTTTATGGACAAGATCTTGTCTGATCCGCACTGGGTATCAGGTGTCACGACGATGCGTGTGGAGTAAGATGTATGTCTCCGGAAGGGATGATTAGGGTGAGACGGGTTTTCCGGAGTTTCCTGAATAACGAAAACGGCAGCGTAACAGTTGTAGTGGCGTGTGCAATGGTATTGATTCTGGGAATCGCCGCTCTTGTTATAGATGTCGGCGTCCTGTATTACAACAAGGTTCTGCTGTCCAACGCCGCTGATGCTGCAGCCTTAGCAGGTGTCCAGGAGCTTCCCGGGGACCATGGGAAGGCTGTTGGAGAAGCGGAAGCCTACGCAATGAGCAACGGAGTAGAAGAAGGGCATGTAGNAGCNGAAGTGCTGCCTGACGGACGCAGCATCCGAGTTACAACTTCGCGCCTCGTTCCGTTGGGTTTCGCCAGGATACTCGGGTTTTCGTCTGCTGAGGTGACTGCAAGTGCTAAGGCAAGTATAGGTGCGACAAAAGGCTTGACAGGTGCAGCTCCTTTTGGCGTAGTCCACCAGGATTTCGTATTCGGTGAAGTCTACACCCTAAAGTACAGTCCAAGCAACAAATCTGATGACGCCGGCCCCGGGAACTTCGGTGCGTTGGCCTTGGGCGGTCGCGGAGCNTCNAATTATCTGGACAACATCATGTACGGGTACCAGGAAAGGCTTGAGGTAGGAGATGAAGTCCCTACAATCATAGAGACTGAACCGGGTAACATGGCCGGCCCTACAGTGACGGGGATTAATTCCCGTATAGCAGGATGCACCCATGAGCCGAAATGCACACATGACCGGTTTGTTAAAGGATGTCCAAGAGTCCTTCTTGTGCCTGTTGTTGATTCTTTAAACGTGAAAGGCCGAAGCGGAGTGATACTTACCGGTTTTGCCGCGTTCTTCCTGGAAGATGTCGGCGGAAAAGGAAATGAGTGTGAAGTAACCGGGAGATTCATCAAGTGGGCGGCAGACGGAGACCTGGGAAACATAAACGATTACGGAGTTGTTTCATGTCGTCTTGAAGGCTAGGTGAGAGGAGGGGGCTGGATGAGAGGCAGTAGATTGATGCTGGTACTTGCAATTGCATTTGGGTTAATCGCTGCAGTCAGTGTTTACATATATCTTGGGAAGACGATGGAGCCTGCTCCTACGCCTATAACGACTGTCACTGTCGTTGCTGCAAAATCAGCTATCCCTCCACGGACCAAGATTACACAGGACTTAATCTATGTCAAGGAAGTCCCTGAAGAGGCAGCTCATCCAAAAGCTGTGCGTAATGTAAAAGATATTCTGGGATTAATAACAAAATACGAAATCCTTGAAGGCGAGCAAATCCTTATAGACAGGCTCTATAGCGATGAGGAGAAGATCGGCCTTGTAGCTGCTGTTCCTCGCGACATGAGAGCGGTTGCAGTCCCTGTGGATGAGGTTGTAGGGGTTGCAGGGTTTGTCAAACCCGGAGACAGGGTAGACATTATTGTCACAGCCAGCGGAGTAGGGGAAACCGGGGATGTCGCTTTCACGGTGTTAGAAGACATTCAAGTGCTGGCTGTAGCTCAAGAGACAGAAGATAAAACCCAGGGCAAAGCCAAAGTCAGCACAAGTGTCACCTTGGCTGTTTCGCCAAGTGATGCGGAAAAGCTGGTTCTTGCTGAAAGAATCGGTAAACTGCGCCTTGCCTTGCGCCCTCTGTTCGCAACAGCAACAAAAGGCCAGGGCATAGCCGAGTATGATATCTTGCGTGAAGTTAAAGGTTGGTCACCTCCCCGATCCGGTGCAAGTTCCGCTTCGGCTCGGCCTTCAGCTTCGAGTAGTTCTCCTGGAGTGCCTCCTTCAGGACCCGCAGTCACCCCGTTAAGTAAAGGTTCGACGAGCTCAAGGCCGAGCGGAACGGATTCAGCCTCCGGTATAGAGGCAGCGCCGGCAATAGTTGAAGTAATCAGAGGAACTCAGACCACCTACGTCACTCTGATTGAAGACGGGGAGGTGGCCCAATAATGGTTTTCGGCAATGGCAAGCAAGGCGAACTGCCGCTCCATAAGAGGATAATGTCAGTTTTTGTCCTTGGCATAGTTTTGGTCCTGTGTGCTCCGGCGGTAAAGGCTTATGGAGAGCCGGTATTAGCGGTCTCCACAGATCAGATGGAAGACCTTTCATCATTAGCTGTGAGCAAGCGATTGGGAATCGTTGTCGGGTGTTCCAGAATCCTGCCTGTAGACGGCGTGGTAAGGGTGGCAGTTGCAGATCCTAACATCGTAGATGTGCTCGTAGTCTCCAAGACAGAGCTTATCGTAAACGGCAAATCTCTCGGCAGAACCACCCTTTATGTATGGGATTCTACAGGATGCACCGGATATGATGTAAGGGTCTTAGAGGATAATGAGGAACTCCTCAGAGAGATTTCTGAAGTCATCGGCCTTCCCGAAGTGATGGTTCGGTTTGCAGGATCCACGTTGCTTCTGGAAGGGATATGCCAGACTGATGACGAGTATGAAAGGGCAGATAAGATAGGGAGGGCGTATTCAGATAATGTCCTTAACATGATAACAGTACTTCGTCCGGCAATCGCGCCGTCTTTGCCTGAGCCGGACCCATCTGAAATAGAAGCCAGCATGGGGATAGATGGAGTCGCTGTCCGCGTAGTAAAGGATGCTGTAATTCTTGAAGGTACGGTAGATAGGGAGAGCGATGCGGAACGCGCTGAAAGCTTTGCGAAGCTTTTTTCACAGAAAGTGCTGAATTTTATAGATGTCGTGGTTCCTCCGCCACTTGAAGATGATGGAGATGAAAACGACGGTCAGGAGGCTCAAGTTAGCCCAGACGAGCTAACTCCTGGCTTTGAAGCAGCCGGTACTGATGTAAAGGCAGATGAGACAGAGGCTCTCCTTTATGAAACTCCTGATGAGAAAGACTCTGACGAAGAACTCAAAAGCAAGATAGTTGATGCGCTTCGTGACCCTAATATAGGCGTTATGGTCGTAGACGGCACTGCGCTTTTAGAAGGGGAAGTCATAGATGAGTATTCTAAGGTGAGGGCGGAAGCGGTAGCAAAGCTCTACACTGAAAAGGTAGTCAATATCATCAGGGTAGCAGAGGAGCCTCCGGCGGATCCGCCTGAAACCGCTCCTCCTCTGTCCGAAATGCCTGAACCTGCTCCTGAGGTCACTTTGGAAGACCTGGTTAGAGAGTACATCGGACTGTCTGAAGTGGTTGTGCGCTCTGTTGACGGTAAACTCCTACTTGAAGGATACGTAGAATCTCAAAACGACCTGGAGAGGGTAAATAGGATTGCTTCTTTGTTCAGCCAGGATGTGGTGAACCTGGTGGAAATCAAAAACCCCTTGCAAGTTCTATTGCAAGTACAAGTGGTGGAGGTTAACAGCGGCGCGTTGAAAAACCTGGGAATATCTTGGGGCAGTCTCATTGATGGTGCGCTTAGTGTAGGTTCTTTCATGTTCGGAGAGTGGACTTCCGCACTTAGGCTGGAGGATGGCAATGCCAAGGGCGCGAGCCCGGAAGATGTATGGCAGGTGAGGCTGCCGTTAGATGGCATTTTGGGAGAGTTATGGAGACTCAGTCCGATCCGGGTAGTCTTGGACACCTTGGTAAGCCAGGACTTAGCAAGTATCCTGGCAGCTCCCAGCCTCCTTACAGTGAGCGGGAAAGAAGCGAACTTCCTGGTAGGTGGCGAAATCCCTGTCTATATGGGACAGGCGGACGGTAGAGTGATCTTTGAGTGGCGCCCTTATGGGGTGAAGCTTAAGATGCTNCCTGTTGTGGATGCAAATGGCAGGATTGTCCTTGACCTCGAACCTGAGGTTTCATCTCTTGACTGGAGCAACGCTCTGGACATAGGAGGTGCGACTGTTCCTGCACTCAGGATGAGGAAGGCATCTACTCATCTCATAGTTGAGGACAATGTGACCATTGCAGTCGGCGGCCTGATCCAGAACACTGAGGCCAAGATCGTAAGGAAGCTTCCGATCCTTGGAGACCTACCTATTTTAGGCCCCCTGTTTAGGAGTGAAAGATTCGAGAAAGGCGAAACTGAGCTTATCATCTTAATAACTCCGAGGATAGTGAAGGTTGGTGAGATTGTAACCGGAGAAGACATCTTAGGAGAAGAGATGCCGGACGGAGACAGGCCAAGTCACGATATCCGGGAGTATCCGAAACCGGTGTGTGTGGGAAGTGAAGAAAATGAGAGAATCCTCCATTAANATCATAATAGCCGACGATAATGATGAGACTCGAAAGCACCTAAGAGAACTCCTGTCAACTCATGAAGGCTTTACCGTGATAGGTGAAGCCGCCAATGGCTTGGAAGCTGTAACTCTTGCAAAGAAACTGAAACCGGACATCGTTTTAATGGACATAGACATGCCTGTCATGGGAGGGCTAGAAGCGACCCGCATAATCAGCGTAGAAGCCCCTATGAGCAGCGTAATAGTATTGTTGGTTGAAGGCGACCCGGAGTGCCTGAGGGAAGCAATGGCTGCAGGCGCCAGGAATTACCTGGTTAAACCCGTATTTGGCGATGAATTCGCAGACACTATCCGCAAGACTTATCAACTTGAGGCAGAGAGAAGAGCCAGGATTATGCCAATGGTTGCTCCGGAGCGGAAAGAAGGGCGTATTATCACTGTATTCAGCGCCAAAGGGGGAGTGGGAAAGACTACAGTTGCCACTAACCTGGCAGTAGAGCTTTCAAAAAAGCCCAACCGCAATGTAGTCATGGTCGATCTGGACCTTCAGTTCGGGGATGCAGCAATTATGCTGGATACTGTGCCGCTAAGGACCATCGCTGACATCGCCCGNGAAGAAGAAGTCGACCCGGAGATTGTGGAAGCATGCTTGTTTACGCATAGTACCGGCATTCGCGTGCTTCCGTCACCCCTTCGACCTGAGCAAGCTGAGATAGTGACAGGTAAACATGTTGAAGCTATCCTAAGTATCCTGGCAGAGTCCTTCGACTTTGTAGTCGTCGACCTTCCACAGGGGCTCGGGGATATTTCCCTTACTGCGATGGATGCAGCAGATGTTGTGTGCCTTATCACGTCTCTCGAGCTTCATGCCATTAAGAACGCAAATATCTGTCTGGAGTTAATGGACGCTTTAGGATACGACGACGACAAAGTGAAACTTGTGGTAAACAGGCTGTCTAGGGAATCAAGCCTGGACATCAGTGATGTAGAGAAGACTTTGAAGAGACAGGTTAAGATCAGTATCCCGTATGAAGGAAAGCTTGTCGTGGACTCGGTGAATAAAGGGGTTCCGTTTGTTGTGAGCAACCCCCATGCTAAGATATCCCTTGCAATAAAAGACCTGGCAAAGGCGGTAACCCCTCAGAACAAGGTTGAGAAGGCAGAGGCAGGAAGCCCGTCCCGTGAGAGCCTGTCGCCAAGCAGAAGGGTTGCCGGTGTTTTTGCCGGGATGTTCGGGTTCTTTATACATGGTTAAGAGGTGGAAGGTAGATGTCCCTTAGAGAGAGGCTCCAAAAGGTAAAGGAGGAGGTGCGAGACGAACCGCGGACCAACCCAGGGTCCGCGGGTGTCTCTCATCCCACGGGAAGAATCAATGTGCGTCCCAGAGTCCTGGAGCCCCAAGGCAAACCGGAGGCGAGACAAAGCTCTGCTACAAAAGGAGCAGAGAGCGGATCAACCTATCAGGCTGCTAAAGTCCCTGTTGACCCCTATCTGGAAGTAAAGGCAAAAATCCACTCAAGGCTTGTAAAGGAAATAGATGCAGAACTCTTAGAGCGGGTTTCATCTGCAGAGGACAAGGAAAGGCTGGCGAAAGAGGTTGAGAAGGTGTCTCTTGTGGTCCTCAATGAGGAGCCTCTCCCGATAATCCGATCTGAGAAGACAAGGATTATAAATGAAGTCATTGATGATGTAATGGGATTCGGTCCCATTACTCCGCTCCTTGAGGATGAAACCGTTACAGAGATTATGGTTAACGGGCCTGAAAAGGTGTATGTGGAGCGGGGCGGCAGAATTGAGCAGTCTGCAGTCAGGTTCCGTGATGAAGGTCATGTTATGCACATAATCGAAAGGATAGTAGCGCCTATTGGAAGGCGTATAGATGAAGCCAGCCCTATGGTGGATGCCAGGCTTCCTGACGGATCTAGGGTAAATGCTGTGATTCCTCCGGTTTCTTTGGTAGGGCCGTGTATTACCATCCGTAAGTTCTCAAGGGAACCTTTTACTGCTGATGACCTGATAAACTTTGGAACTTTGACCCCCACAATGGTAGAGTTTTTGCAAGGTGCGGTTAAGTCAAGACTGAATATAGTCGTGTCGGGAGGGACAGGCTCCGGAAAGACGACAACCCTCAACGTCCTCTCCTCGTTCATTCCCCCTGATGAACGCATAGTGACTATTGAAGACGCTGCTGAGCTGCAACTTCACCAGGAGCATGTAGTCACTTTGGAGGCTAGGCCGCCCAACATTGAAGGCAAAGGCGCTATTACAATCCGGGATCTCGTCAGAAATGCCTTGAGAATGAGGCCTGACCGGATTGTTGTAGGAGAGGTTAGGTCCGGAGAGGCCCTTGACATGCTCCAAGCAATGAACACCGGACACGACGGGTCAATGACAACAGGCCATGCCAACTCGCCTCGGGACATGCTGTCAAGGCTTGAAACCATGGCATTGATGGCAGGGATGGAACTCCCTCTCCGAGCAATCCGTGAGCAGATTGCTTCAGCTATAGACCTCATTGTGCACCAAGCAAGGCTCCAGGACGGGAGCCGTAAGATCACCCATCTCACTGAAGTGCTGGGTATGGAGGGAGATATCATCACCATGCAGGATATCTACCTGTTTGAGCAGTCGGGTGTCGACGAGAAAGGCAAGGTTGTAGGGAGATTCAAGGCGACAGGCATCAGGCCGAAGTTCATGGATAAATTTGAGGCATCAGGAATAAAGGTGCCTCCTGGAATGTTTGCTGATTACTGATTATATGTGAAATCTGCTTGTGGGAGGGAAGCCTGGAATATGCCGGGACAGGCATTTGCACTTTTTGTATCAGCTTTAGTATTTATCTGCGTAGTGCTGGCAACCTTTGGTGTGGCAAAGCTTGCCCGCGAGCGCGGCGAAATAACGAGAAGGCTGGTGACGTTCTTAAGCCGTGAGGCAGCGCCCAAGCCTGAAGCAGTCGAGGCACGCCAAGGCGAGGCCGACAACAAGCGAAAGCGCTCATTAAACGAGTTGACACGAAACATTCTGAAGGCGTTCGGCAGGATCTTCGAAGGAAAGGAATATGCCTCGAGGATCGAGACAGAACTTGCCAGGGCGGACATACCCCTTCGGGGCTCAGAGTTTGTCGGGCTGAATCTCATTCTTGTGTTGGTTGGAGCAGGTTACGGCTGGCTTGTGCTGGGAAATTTGTTGGCCGGACTTATGCTGGCATTCGCTGGCGGGCTTCTGCCTAATCTGTATATAAAAGCAAAGCAAGGCGCAAGGCTTGCCAAATTCGACTCTCAAATCGCAGATGCTCTTGTTATTATGTCCAATTCACTCAGAGCAGGGTACAGTTTCCTGCAAGCTATGGACATGGTAGCCCGAGAGATGTCGCCTCCTATTTCAAAGGAATTCGCTGCTGCAATGAAGGAGATGAGCCTGGGTTCTCCTACGGAGACCGCACTTGAGGAATTGTCAAAACGAGTCGGAAGCGCAGACCTTGACCTTGTTGTTACTGCAGTCCTGATTCAACGGCAAGTAGGCGGAAATCTGGCAGAGGTCCTTGACAATATCGCAGACACAATACGAGGACGTGTCAAGCTGCGCCAAGAAGTCAAGACCCTGACAACTCAAGGCAGGATGTCAGGGATAATCATAGGAGTGCTCCCGTGTGCACTTGCTGCTTTTCTATATACGGTAAATCCTGAGTACATAAGTGTTCTCTTTACACATCCTACAGGGAAGGTCATGGTCGGTACTGCATTGTTATCAGAGCTTATTGGTATTTTAGTGATTCGTAAGATCGTTGCCATCGAGATTTAAGAGGTGTTGGGATGTGCAGATCGCGGCTTCCGTGTTTGCCTTTCTATCTGTTACAAGCCTTGCCATATACTTTTTCACCAGGAGGCGGGCGCCTTCAGTAAAGGAACGCCTTCGGCAAATCGCTGAGCTAGGCAGAGTTCCCACTGAGCGTGAACAAGAGCTATCCCGCCCATTGGTAGAGCGGATCCTAGGCCCTGCCGCGACTAAGGTTTCAGGTTTTGTAGTCTCCATAACTCCCCGGAATGTGATGGAAGCAGCCAAGGTAAAGCTTGAATCCACAGGCAACCCATGGAAGATGTCTCCCGGGGAGTACGTAATCATGCGCCTGGTGACTGTTTTCATCGTCCCTTTTGCCGTGTTCCTCCTTACAAATAGGCTCGGGCCGGGTAGNGCCTTCCTGTTTTCCCTTGTCGCTGCAGGCCTTGGCTGGGTTGTACCTGAGACAATGATGCAGTCCAAATTTAAGGGCAGGGGAAAAGAGATCCAAAGGGATCTTCCGGACGTTCTTGACCTTTTGACTGTCAGTGTGGAGGCGGGGTTAGGGTTTGATGCTGCATTAGTCAAGGTGGTAGAGAGGAAGAAAGGTGCACTGGCCGAAGAGTTGGGGACTGTTCTCAGAGAGATACGTGTAGGGAAACCGAGGAGAGACGCGTTACGGGAGCTTTCCGAGCGGGTGAAAATAGACGACATTACCTCACTTGTGTCTGCCATAATTCAGGCGGACCAACTTGGGGTAGGGATATCAAGTATTCTAAGGATCCAGGCTGAGCAAGTGAGGACAAAAAGGCGGCAGCGGGCAGAGGAATCAGCGATGAAAGCCCCTATTAAAATGCTCTTTCCATTGATCTTCTTCATTTTTCCGACTTTGTTTGTGGTCTTGTTAGGCCCTGCGATAATCCAGGTCGCAGAAATCCTCTTAAACTCGGTGTTCATCTGATGCAAGGGACAGTTGTAGTCATTAATAGTTCAAAGGGTAGTGTAGTTGCATCCTCTGCAAAGCTTGCCACAACCTATGGCGAGAGGAGACGGGGTTTGCTTGGGCGCACTTCTTTGGAAGAAGGTGAAGGCCTCGTCATTCGTCCGTGTAAAGGCGTTCATAGCTTCGGAATGAAGTTTCCCATAGATGTAGCTTATGTTTCGAAGGACGGCGAAATCCTCCATACCATTTCTCCTTTACATCCCAACAGGATCGGCCCTTTGATTCTTANGGCAGCATGGGTCCTGGAACTCCCCCAGGGAGCCCTTTGCAGGACAGGGACCTGTCCAGGCGATATCCTAACCATATGCGCATGTGAGGCCTGATTCTCCGTCTTTATACAGGAAATACGCAGCCGATGCTAGAATAATTAATGAAGTAAGTTGGAGGGTAGAGGCATTGGACGCTGTTCTGGATTGGCTACGTATCTCCGATTCTAGGGAAATGCTCGTTTTTGTCACAGCCATGCTTCCTGTGGTTGAATTAAGAGGTGCGATACCTCTTGGATTATCTTTGGGAATGCCGCCTATGGAAGTATTCTTTTTAAGTGTGCTGGGAAATATCGTGCCTATCGTCCCCATTATGCTCTTTTTGCGATATGTTGCA
>JGI24710J26742_10005172_pt1 | contig 10395 bp, 6 predicted proteins | sample BioPla2DNA2_FD_26742 | JGI IMG/M metagenome (IMG submission 26742) | reverse complement strand
AAGGCGAAGCAGCCCGGAAAGGTGCAGCCCCTCCCCGGCGTCCTTGACCACCGGACGTTTTCCCGGACAAAGGTCGAACTCGGCCGGTGCGATGTCTGCGGGACGGGAAAGGCGGTTTACCGCTCGCGGGAGGCGCAGGCGAAGGTCTGTGATCAGTGCTACGCCCGGCTCGTCCGGGAGTGGAACGGCCGGGAGGGGGTGAGGTGAACGATGGGGGGAGTATCCCGGAAGAAACAGCGTTACCGGGACGGTAGATGCTCGCCGCCACCACCCCCGCCGCCCCCCTCACCATCAACCCCCTTCACCGGCAAGAAACGAGCCGGGTTCCCGGACGGCGATCCCCGGCAGGATCTCCTCGATCCGGTCGCGGTTTCTCAGGATATGAGCATTATCGGTGGTGACAAAACAGACATCTTCCCGGATCCTGTGGACCCGCAGGAAAAATGAGTCCAGCACCACGAGGGTATCCGGCTCGTAGTGAAGGGCGTCGATAAGGCTCCTCTTCTGCCTGGGGAAGTGGCCATCGTAATCGTTGGGACAGCAGGTGTAGCAGAAGACTGGAGCGGTGGGGTCGTCCCGGCAATCCCTGTCCAGGGATTCCAGTGCTCCCTTGACGGCGTTGATCGCGTCCCGCCTGAATGCCTGCCGCTCCTCCTCTGTTCCCAGCCCGGCGTTACGGAGGTCCTCCCGGTTCCCGCGGACAAATCAACGGAGCACATTCTGCTCCCGTCCGCTCGCGAGTGACCGCACCCGCCGGTCGGTGAGCCGGTCGATGGTCCGGTCTAGTGCCAGAGGGTCGGGGTGGGCAGGAAGGTTCTGTCCCAGACACTCCAGGTACTGCAGGATCGTCCTCCTGAACCGGCCCAGCACCCCCGTACACTCACGATGGACACGCTCGCTGGTATGCCGCAAAAACCCTTCCTGCTGCATGTAGCGGCGTGCACGATAGTGCTGCCCGTCCCACTCCGTCAGGGAGCCGATGAGGATGTTTGCATCGAGGAAATGGTGAGAAGCCATAATCGTCTTCAGGAAAAATAGCCTTCAATGAGCGAGGAGAGGATCTTCGTTGAGCGTGCGCCGGGCTCCCGGGAAGGGGCGTGACGGGCATACTCCCGAACAGACCTGTTGTATGCGCTCACCTTCGGGACCAGAGCCCGGAGAGACTCCCGGTATTCCCGCTCCCACTGCCTGAGACGTCCGTTGTAGTACTCGTCGTGACCCCTGTCGAGGATGCGGACCCCCCTGGCAAAAGCATACCAGAGATCCACGGCACTCGCGTAGGTCGCTTCAACGATCAGGTTCGCACCTGTTTCATCCTCCCTGGCGATCTCGAACGCCTTCCCCGCCCCGGAGACATATGCCGTGAACTCGTCGTTGAACTCCTCGAAGAGGGGCTCTTCCACGAGAACGGCCTCACACTCGTAGAGGGCATCCTCCAGGCGGTCGAGGCCCGGGGTGACGGGCTCGTTCAGGAATTGGTTGAGCGTGCGCTGCCCCTCCGGGCGGGATGCGCGGTAGCCCTTGAACGGGACGAGAAAATCCACCTTGTACCGGGGCATGAACGCATACGGCGCGTAGTCCCGGTAGATCCGGTGGACGAAAGCCTCCATGTGGTACGGGTCGATCTCCCTGACGATGCGCCCGATGACGGCAGAGGCGTCCTCACACACACAGAATGGATTGGGGGGCCGCTCGTTGAGGATGAGGAGGGATTTGCCCGTCTGCGTCGGCACCTCCCGGAGGATGCCCCGGACCTTCAGGGCCTCGATGGAAGACTCGACGACCTCCGAATAGGGGCCGTAGTTATACCAGTAGTAGGGGAGATACTTTCGATCCGGATCGTTCTCGGGGAGAGTTGCCCTCACCTTGAAGAGGATCTCATGAACGGCTGTTTTCGATAGTTTGAGATCCGGCCGTACCCGGTAGATCTGTTGAATGAGCCCGGGGACAACCTCGGAGCGAGGCATTGTATTCTCCTGTTTATGAACCGGATATATACAGGTTTCTTTGTGCGCCCGGATACGTGCCGGAGATCGTTCTCCCACACTGATGCCCCCGGCAAGGGTCTCCCCGGTTCGGTCCCGCTGCCCCAAAACCTATAGCGGCGCCTTCAAACCGACCTGCAGAAGTACCAATCTCTACAATGGGGCGGTTAGATGGTCAGGTCCCTGCACACGGAGGATTGGCAGATCGGCATGGAAACGGCTCATACCATCGCCGGGACCAAAAAACCCATTCCCGCCTTGCCGGGGCAACCGGCTCGTTATGACTGCGAGTACCGCCGCTACGGTATGTGCAGCGTTTTTCTCGCCTGCGAGCCCGGCGGTTCGCAACCGATTAAACCCACCCGGTGTTACCCGACGTCAAAGCGTTGCCGTGGCCGGCCCGCCGGATCCGCGCCTTTCGTTGCCGGCACCGGTTCAAATAACAACACTCATCGTCCGTGAACCGATAGTCTCTCACCAGGAGAGGTTATCGAATGCCCCGCGCCGTTCTGTACCGCTATACCCCTGGTACTCACCTGGACGAATTCATCCGGCAGTTCCGGAACGCTGCCGCTCATGATCCGTTCGGCACCGTCTTCATCGTCCCGACCTCATCCCTGGTCCGGGAGATCACGCACCGCCTCGAAGAGGAGGGCGTTCCCATCGTCGCCAGCATGATAACCACCCTGCAGGGATTCGCACGGAAGGTCTTTTTTGATACCGCAACGGTAGAGACCCTGATCCCGGATGCAGAATCCCGTCTCATCCTTGCCGATATCCTCGCTGCCAACGCTGCGCGATTCCCGTTGCTCGCCGGCGCCGGGGCCGTCGGTGAACTCGCGACGCTCTTCTCCGTCGTTATCATGCGGAAGGTAGACTACCCGGACGCCCTCGGTGATCTCCAGAGCGCCAAGAGCGCCGAGATTGGAGCCCTCTTCGATGCATACCTCCGGTTCCTGGAGGACCACAACCTCGTCGACGGCAGCACCCTGTTTGCCCGGGCGACCCGGCAACTTATCCGGACGGGCGCCCGGCCCCGGACTGTCTTCATCTACGGCCTCTTTGAGCCGATGCCGTGCGAGCAGGATCTGATCCTCGCCCTGCGGGAGTCCGCGGACGAGTTTCACTATGCCCTGCCCTTCGCGGAGAATCCGGCTGTCTTCACGGACGATGGCAGGTGGCTGCGCCCGGATACCGTCATCGTAGGCGAGCGCCGGTCGTCTCTCGCCGATCTCTTCTCCCGGCGGGAGCCCCGGGACACCGGTGGGTGTATCCGCATCGCCGAACGGCGGGACGGGCTGGATGAGGTCCGGGCGATCGCCCAGGAGATCTGCGACCTGATCGCCGGCGGTGTCCGGCCGGGCGAGATCGCGGTCGCGTTCCCCGACCTGGACCAGGCAATCCCGTACGTGGAGGAGGTCTTCGCCGACTTCAACCTCCCGTACGCAGTCTCCAGCGGGCAGACACTGCTCCGATCCCCGCTCATCCGGGCGATGCTGGATCTGCTGACCGTTCCTGCCTTCGGCTACCGGCGTGAAGATGTCGTCGCTCTCCTGAGCAGTCCGTACATCCGGTCCGCCCTGGTGGGCCCGGAGGTCGACCTCCTCTCCCGGGAAGCCCGGATCGTTGCCGGTGCGGAGACCTGGGACCGTCGGCTCGCCGGACTGACCGCAAAACTCGAAGAGGAGCGGGCGGCACCGGATGCCCCCGATTACGCCCGGCAGCGACTCACACAGAAGATCGCCACGATCGAGACGGTGCGAGAGGAGATAGGCCGCCTCTTCGTCGACCTTGCAGGTCTTGAAGGAGAAAAGACACTCGCCGGGCACCTCGCCGCGTACCGGTCGCTCCTTGCTCGCCGGTACTGGCCGGCGATGCCGGAGGAGGGAGAACCCGGGGTGCTGGAGCGGGAAGCCCGGGACCTCGGGGCGTTTGCCGGTCTGCTCGACACCCTCGAGGGGTTCACCCGATTGCTGCCCGAACAGCGGATGTCGCTCGTGGAGTTCTCCACCCAACTCGGCCTTCTCGCCGCCGGGACGCGGTCATCCCGGAAGCGGAACCGGAATGCCGTCCAGGTGGTCGGCGTCCGGGAACTCCCCCATCTCTCTATCCCCTACGTCTTCCTTGCCGGCCTCGTCGAGGGCGTGATGCCGCGCCTGACCACCCGGCTCCCGTTCACCACCGATCTCGAAACCCGACGACTCGGGACCCGTTCAAAGACGGATATCCTGCGGGAGGAACGCTACTACTTCATCGCGGCGCTCCTCGCCGCCCGCGAACGGGTCTACCTCAGTTACCCCTCGGCCGACGGCGGGTCTCCGGTGATACGCTCCGGTTTCGTGGATGCAGTCAGGGAGACCATCTCCACCGGGTCCTGGGGCGGGAGTGATTTTCCGTCATCGAGGACCGCGGCAGCGCGGAAGGCCGGCGCCCTTCTCGCCCGCGGAGAGTTTGCGAACGCGGTTGCGGGACTGCCGCCGGGGCACACGATCCATGATGCCGTGCGCCGGCTCATCATCGAGAACGAGTGCCGGAAAGGCGCGTATGACTCGCCCTATGACGGCCTGCTCACCGGGGAGCCGGCGATCACCGCGGCGCTTGCCGAACGGTACGGGAATACGGCGGTCTTCTCACCAACCGCGCTCGAGATGTATGCGGCCTGCCCGTTCCGGTTCTACCTCGGCCGGGTCCTTGGGCTTGAGCCGCTGCCGGGGGTCGACCTCGACCTGACCGCCCTCGAACGGGGGAGCCTCCTCCACAAGATTGCCTTCCGGTTCTATGCCGGCTGGCGGGGGGGCGGAAACGAGGCGGTCACCGAGACGTCTTATCCCGCGGCGCTCCAGCAGATCCTCGCGATCGGCCGGGAAGAGACCGATCGCTTCCTCTTCGATAGCCCGGCATGGCTCGTGGAGAAGGAGCACCTCGTCGGATCGCCGCACGTCGGTCGGGGACTGCTTGAGCGCTTCCTCACCCGCGAGAGGGAGACCGCATCCTCGACCTTCGTCCCGCATGCCTTCGAACTCTCGTTCGGCCTCCCGGTGGCGGCGGGGACCTGCGATCCGGCATCGACACCCGACGCGATCGCGATCCCGCTCAACGGGACGGGCGGGGAGGTTGTCCGCATCCGGGGCCGGATCGACCGGATCGACCGTCTCCCTGACGGGAGGTTCCTGATCGCCGATTACAAGACCGGAAGCTCGCACCCCTCGCTCAGGGATATCGAGGCGGGCAAGGCCTTCCAGCTGCCGCTCTACCTCCGGGCGGTCGAGACGCTGACGGCGATGCAGGGCGTCGCGGGTTGTTACTACATCCTCCGGCACGGGGAGATCCGGAACAGGCCGGTCTTCTGGGATGCGAGCCTGAAAGAGCAGTTCAAACCGTTCTCAGGATCGTCGCGGAGCGGCGTCGCGGACGTCCGGGCGCTGGTCGATACCTCCCTCGCCCACGTCTCGCGCTGCCTTGAGGGGATACGGAGCGGGTGGTTCGCGCCCCGGTCGGATCCCGGTCCCTGTCCGGGCTACTGCGACTTCAAGACGGTCTGCCGGTTTGACAGCCTGCGGCTGCTCGCTACCGGGGAGGTGCGTGACGATGGGACTGACTGACCGGCAGAAGCAGGCCGCCCTCGACCACACGAGGAGCAAGTGCGTCACCGCCGGGGCGGGCACCGGGAAGACCTACGTCCTGGTACAGAAGTACATCGACCTGCTCGAGAGCAGGGACGATCTCAGTGTCGCGAATATCCTTGCGCTGACCTTCACCGAGAAGGCAGCCGCAGAGATGAAGATCCGCGTCCGGGAGGCGCTCGCGAAGAAGGAGGGCGCTCGATGGGATAGCCTCCGCGACGAGTTCCTGTGGGCGAACATCTCGACCTTCCACTCCTTCTGCGCCCAGGTGCTCCGGGAGTTCCCGCTCGAGGCCGGCGTCGCCCCTGGATTTGCCGTCCTCGACGAGCGGGAGGCGGCACGACTCAGGGACGAGGTCATAGATGCATTCATCTACGGTGAGCCGCCTGAAACCTGCCGGGACGCGCTGGTCGGCGTGCTCCGGATGGCCGGCGTGCACGAACTGAAGAATACCCTCGAGCGGCTCTCCTCGCGCCGTGAGGCTGCAGAGCAGTTCTTCGCCGCCCTCGCCGGGAGCGAGGAAGCGGTGCTCGACGTGTGGAGGACGGCTGTGGAGCGGTGCCGGGAGGAGGAACTCGCGATCTTTTCGGCCGCTGCAGGAGCCTCGATCGGCACCCTGCAGGACCTCGCCGCCCGTTACCCCGGCGCTGCCGACCCGGGCCAGGACTACCTCCGCGCCGTTGAGCCGCATCTCCCCTCCATCGCCGCCGGGGAGGGCGGGGCGGTCAGGGCGCTCGCAGATATCCACGCCGATTCGAGGTTCCGGGCGAATATGGGGAGGAAGCCGAACTGGGAGGGGGACGACCTCGGCAGGCTCCGGGACGCTTACAAAACCCTCAACAGCTGCCTCAAAGCGCACGGCGAGTTCCTCTCACTCGCGATCGACCCGGAGGACCCGTTCACCCGGGCGACGCTCGACTACCTCCGTGACCTCGGCGTGGTGTTTGCGGCCTACTCCAATGCTGTCGATGCCGGGAAGCGGCACCGGAACGCGCTGGACTTTGACGACCTGATCGATCGGACGCACCGGCTCTTCCGCGAACACGACGCGATCGTGGAGGCGCACTTCCGGAGGCGCTTCCGGTTTGTCCTGGTCGACGAGTTCCAGGACACCGATCCGGTGCAGAACGGGATCATATGCTCGATCCTCGGCAATCTCGCCCGGACTTCGGCGAAACTCTTCGTCGTCGGCGACCCGAAGCAGTCCATCTACCTCTTCCGGGACGCCGACGTCACGCAGTTCAAGCGCACCCGCGACCTGATCGAGCAGGCCCTCGGCGGGGAGGCCGTCCCGCTCGACGTCAACTTCCGGAGCACACCCGCCATCGTCGGGTTCGTCAACGCCATCTTCGGGGCGCTGATGGCGGAGTCTGCACGACCCTGGGAGTTCCGGTACGAACCGCTGGAGGCGTGCCGGAAGGGCGACGCCGGCTCGGTCGAGCTTCTCCTTGTCCCGAAGGCCGATGACCGGCAGTCCGGCCGGCGTGCCGAGGCGGAGATGGTCGCCCGGAAGATCCAGAACCTCATCGAGCACGAGAAGCGGCGCGTCTACTGGGACCGGGAAGGGAAGCACCTTGATAAGCCCCGGCCGGCGGATTACCGGGACGTGGCCGTCCTCCTGGAGCGGCGAACGAACCTTGCCGTCTACGAGTGGGCGCTCGTCCGCTACGGCATTCCCTACCACGTTCACGCGGGCATCGGGTTCTACGGGCGCCAGGAGGTCTATGACCTCTACAATATCCTCCGCTTCCTGGAGAACGAACAAGACGATGTCGCCCTCTACGGGCTGCTCCGGTCGCCCTACTTCGCGCTCTCCGACACCCGGCTTTACACCGTCGCCCAATCCGGCTCCCCGGAAAACTCCCTCTGGGAGCGGCTGGAGCGGTTCGCGTCTGAGCACCCCAAGGCGGAGATCGCGGCGGCGGTGCAACTTCTCAGGTCGTGGCTCCTGCACGCTCGTCGGGTCTCTCCCGCCGACCTCCTCACCCGGATCGTCTCCGGATCAGGGATCTCCGCCGTCCTCGGGGGAATGCCGGGCGGCGAACAGGCGGCCGCAAATGTCGAGAAGGTGATTGCCCTCGTCCGGAAGATGGAGGCGAACGGTTCCGGCACGCTCGCTGAGGCCGTCCGGGAGCTTGGAACCTGCATCGATGACGGCGAGCGGGAAGGCGATGCGATGCTCGACCTGACGAATGCGAACGCGGTCTCGATCATGACGGTGCACGCCTCGAAGGGACTCGAGTTCCCGATCGTCGTCGTCCCCGACCTCGGCGAGCCGCCCCGGGCAGGCGGCAGCACCGTCATGGTGGAGGACGGGCTTCTGGTCGGCGTCACGATCCCGAACCCGGCAAACGACCACGAGCGCGAGGAGGCGCCCCTCCTGAAAGTCCTCAAGCGGGAGTACCGGCAGAAGGAGAAGGCCGAACAGAAACGCCTCTTCTACGTCGCCGTGACGCGGGCGAAGGATCACCTGGTCCTCTGCGGCGAGCTGCCGGGTGAGGTCCCCGAAACCCTGGAGGGTGCGAAGAACCGGATGGGCTGGCTCGCCTGCTGCACCGGGCTCTGCGATGACGCCTATATACGGGGCGCAGCGGAGATCGATATTCCCGGCGTAGAGTCCCCGCTCTGCATTCCTCTCGTTACAGATCCCGCAGCGATATGCGCAGAATCTCGCCCGATCGGAGCCATGCATCTTTCCCTGCCGGACGATGAGGCCAGGGTGTCGGAGGGTGTGCCTCCTATAGAGGTCGATGAAGAGGAGCACGTGTACTCCGCGAGCGAGATCCGGCAGTACCTCCGCTGCCCGCTCGCGTACGAGCGCAGGTTCCGGCAGAGCAACCCGACGCAGCCGATCCTTGAGGTATCCGCGGCGATGGATGCAACGACGCGGGGGCTGATCGTCCACGAGATCTTCCGGGGCAGGGACCCCGGGACCGTGCTCCGGCGCTACGGGGTCGAGGATGCCGGTATCGCGGGTGAATACCAGGCGCTCTATGACCGTTTCCGTGCGGCGGAGGTGATGCAGGGGGTCACGGACGACTACTGCGAGGTGCCGTTCCGGACGAGCATCGGCGGTGCGAAGTTCAAAGGCGCCATCGACCGGCTCGTCCGGCAACCGGACGGCACCTGGGTGCTCGTCGACTACAAGACGGGTGTTGCCGGTGCGGACGATATCCCGGAAAAAGTCGAGGATTACGCAGTCCAGTTAACCATCTATCGGCTCGCCGCCGAGCAGATTCTGGGTGAGGCGGTCAAACCTTTCCTCTACTTCGTCGATAGCGACCGCTGGGTGGAAGTCAAGCGAGACGGACAGAAAGTTCTGGGTGAGATTCTTGATGCGGTTTCCGGCATCGAGCGGCGGCTGTTCCGGATGCCGGGGTGTGCGGGGTGCAGTGGGAGAGACGGGTGCCGGAGTTCGGGTCGTGGAGGATGAGCCGTATGGTGGGCGTCAGGGACTCCTGATTGGACCGGTCCTCCCAGCACCCGCCCTGGCACCTCCCCAAGTTCGGGTGCGGGCAGAGAAATCCTGAACTGAAACAGGGTTCTACCCGCTCCGGGGGAGGTGCTCGCCGGGATGATCGATGCGACCGACCGGCAGATCGATAGGCTGGTGTACGAGTTGTATGGGCTCACGGCGGAGGAGATCGCGGTTGTGGAGGGGGCGGTCTGATGCAGGAGCCGATACCCTGAAGATCCAGCGCGGGGGTATCTTGAAACTTCATCAGGAACAAGGATGTGGTCAACATTCCGCTTTCAGCAATCATCAACGGTGAAAGGGTTACGGTGAAAGGGTTATCGGCCCCGATCTGTCTGATAGCGAATGGAGCGAACTCAAGGCTCAGCATAGAAAAGGCCCCACTATAACAATGCCCTGCTGCGGAATGAGCGGGCATGCCAGAATGTCAATGTGTGGCCTCAAGCACTTCTGTCATGCTCACAGATCTGACGAGTGTGGAGGTGAGCCGGAATCGCTTGACCACTTAAGACTCAAGAACCAGAGTTACCAGATCTGCAAAGCAGAAGGGTGGGATGCTCAGCCCGTCCGGTGTGTCGAAGCCCTTCGGCCTTCTCCTGCTCCGCTCCTGATGGAGCATCGCGACTCCTACGTCACCTTCACCCGGAAGACCGTCCGGGTCTCGTCCTACCAGGACGACGCCATCAAGACCACCGTCGAGGACTGGGCCGACGCCGTCCCCGAACTGGACTGAGGGGGGAAGACCCCCTTTCACTTTCACGCCGCGCACGGCCACCCCTTATCACCATCCTCTTCCTCAGTTCCTCCTATGACCCATTCGCCTCTGCTCCGGAGCGATCAGGCCCTCTTTTGCGTCCGGTCCATGCCGGCGTTCGCCCCCGATCATCACCGCGACACCCGGCGCTCCTCCGGAACGGGAACCCGTGCTCCACAATCGGTTAATACATTAAACGATCATTCAATATGTTGTATGCTCCGGGAGTTCGAGAAGTTCGTCGGGTTTCGGGTCCTTGCCTGGTTCCTCACCCACCCCACGGGCGAGATCCACATCAATAAACTCGCCCGGGAGATCGGGGTCAGTCCGGGAAGCGTCAAAGCGTATGCCGATGCCTTCGAGCGCGACGGGTTGATCACCGGCACGCGCCTCGGCACCGCACGGCTCCTCTCCCTCGACAACGACTCCTTTGCCGTCCGGGAGTTGAAGCGTGCCTGCATGGCCCTTCTCCTCGTCCGGGCCGGCATCGAGGACCTTGCGCCCGAAAGCATCGCGGTCGCGGTCTACGGGAGCACTGCGGCGGGGACCTTCGATGAG
>JGI24710J26742_10005167_pt1 | contig 10402 bp, 13 predicted proteins | sample BioPla2DNA2_FD_26742 | JGI IMG/M metagenome (IMG submission 26742) | reverse complement strand
TTTTTTAAAATGATTTGTTCATGGTTATTAATTTTATTTTTTAAGCTAACGCGAAACTTATCTTCTTGTTCATATGATACATCAACATCGTACTTATAAACATCATCATTATTTAACATTTCTAATTCTCCGACTAAATGATAACTTTTAGTTTCTTCAATTTTTTTGGTTAAATCTTTTACAACCTCTTTTTCACCAGTTTTTCTACAGCCAACAATTAATAAACTAAACAATAGAATAAGAAATAATAATAGTCTTCTTTTCATCTTTCCACCTCATATTTTATTTCATTTAATTATNTGGATGTTGTATTTGAAATATGAATGAATAATTTGTTATTTTTTGTTTACAATAATTAATAATTACGAAAGGGGAAAAATATGGAAACATTACAAAAAACTGCTTTAGCGATTACTATCATCGGTGCTATTAACTGGGGTTTAATCGGATTGTTTGATTTTAACTTAGTCACTGCTCTGTTTGGAGACGAGACAATGATGACAAGAATTATTTATATTTTAGTTGGTATCACTGGCTTAATCAATATTGGAATCCTATTTAAACATTTAGATTATGATTAAAAAGACTTTATCAAATGATAAAGCCTTTTTTTAATTAATTTTTATAATTTTAATACGAACTTTCTTGGTTTTAGGAATGTATTGAACCTTAACATCAGTTCCTTCTACTTTAACATCAACTTCGTGTTCACCTTCACCATAACCTTTTAAATCTAAGTATGCAATTACATCACTAGATTCAATTTGATCAAGAACCGACTTNACACCCTTTAATCCAACAACAACAGAAACATCTTTTTTACTTAATCCTTGAACAGTATATATTTCATTTAAATTACGATACTCAATTTGAACATTTCCAATTTCTTTATCAACTGAGTTTCCAACTGAAACATTAATAGTTGCGTTGTTAACACTCATTGATTTAACTCCTACTAGTTTTGGAATTTCCATTTTGTATTGTCTATTTTCTTTCAGTTCGTTAACATCAATTTCTAATGGTATATAATTTAAAGTTGATAATACATCTTCACTTCCGTAAACAGTTACTTTAGTTTCATTTATATCAATAGAGCTGATAGCTTTACCGAATCCNATTGTACCAACAGGAATAACTTTAATAGGAAGTTCTTTACTAGGCGAAGTTATTTTAATATCAGCGCTTATTTTATCAGGCACAATTTCTACATCAATAATTTCACCCTGGTTATTATAAGCCTTTAACGGAATATCTTTAAGTGTTGTTACACCTTCTTCTTGTTTAACTAAGTTACGAATATCAATTAAAGCTTTAACTGTAGCAACTTCCTTTAGTTTNTACTCAGCACCCTTGACAACAACCTTATCAGTGTTAACGATAATGTCATCAATAACTAATTTTGAAGATAAACTATCTTGATTTAACAAATCAAGTGTTAGTGTTTTTGTTTCTGAGATTTTGGGATAAATAACAACAGTAGCAATCGATGGATTAACTTTATAATCAATTGATTGCATCGCTTGTTTATACGTCACATTTACCTTATGCGTTCCTGGTTTTAATCCTGTTAGATCTATACTTACATCATGGTTCGACGATTGTTTAGCAAACATTAATTCTCCCCTTCGCCCTATCAAGGTAATATCAACATTACTTGGGATTCCCTCTACAACATAAGCCTCTTCATTATATATAACCTTCACTTCTTGATTTTTTAAAACTTCAGCTGAACTCTCAGAAAAAGTTATAATCTTTTGATCAATTACAATAAATAAAGTAACAGCAAAAATTAATGAAATAAATAATAAAGTATTAGTTTTTGACAACCAATTTTCTATTTTTTTACCAGATTTATCAAATTTTTTCGTACCTACTAAAACAAGTCTGGTAGTTGGTATAATAATTTTTTTGTCAATAAATGCCCAAATCGACTTTAAAAAGTTTTTAATTATCTTGAACATTGTCTTCATCATTGTCACCTTCCTCGTCTTCATCATCTAAGATTAATGATTTTTTAGGTCTTAACTCTTCTAAAAGCATTAATTTAATCTCATCAATTGTTAAGTTATAATGAAGTTCAGATGATACAGCAATTGATAAACGTCCTGTCTCTTCAGAACAAACAATTGAAATACAATCCGTTGTTTCAGCCATACCCAAAGCAGCTCGGTGACGAGTTCCAAGACGTTTACTAATTTTTAAGTTTTCACTGCTTGGAAAAACCGCTCCTGCACTTGTTATTTTATCACCTTGTATAATAACTCCACCATCATGAAGTGGGTTATTTGGAAAGAATATCGAAATTAATAATTCACTAGAAATATCAGCATAAATTTTCTTTGATTTATCAATATATTCACTTAAACTATGATCACGCTCAATAATTATAAGCGCGCCAATTCTATTTTTTCTAAGATAATCAAGAGACTGCACAATTTCATAAACAACTCGTTCTCTCTCATCCACAGTCAAAGTTTTGTGACGCCCCAACAATTGACTTCTTCCCAACTGTTCAAGAACATTTCTAATTTCTGGTTGAAAAATAATAATCATTGCAAGTGGCCCCCACATTATTGCATTATCAATTAAATATCCGATTGTTGCCAAGTTTAAAACTTCACTTACTATTTGAAGTGCTAAAATAAATAATATTCCTTTAAACAACAAAACCATTTTAACGTTCCGACGCAGATTTTTTAAAACATAATATAAAACTAACCAGACTAATAAAACATCAATTAATTTTTTAAGTAACATTAATATAGCATCTAAAGTCATAATATTCCTCCAATTAATTCCTATAATAGATTATATCACACTAACTTCTTTTTTAAAATAGCGAAGCATTTTTTATTTTTAAGTAATCAAATTAAAAAAGGGAATACTTTCATATCCCTTATAATTTAAAATTTCCAAACATCTTCATCAGTGTCAGCGTTTAATGTATCAATTTTAGGAGGGGATAATTCATCCTCAACTTCATTAACAACTNCAACATCGTCAACAACANTATCTTCAACAGGTTCTTCAACTAGCGGTTCTACAACTGAATCAATTGGCGTGTCAACTACACTCTCACTTAAAGGCACAATTAAATCCTCCTCAAGAGTAACTTCTGTTGATATTATTTCCTCTTCATTATTGACTCCAATCCCAAACGGAACAGTTAAATCTTCCTCTACAGAATCACTTGCATCAGTCCCAGTAGATTCTACCAGATCAATTCCTGCAGAATCAATCGTATCATTCTCTATAGATTCAACAACATCAGCCTCTGTAGAATCAACAACATCAATCGCAGCAGGAACATTTTCTTCAATTAGATTCGCCCAATCATTATCCTCAACAAGAATCGGTTCCTCAATGATTAGTTCTTCAACTGGCAATTCTTTCTTATCCTTTACCTTATTTTTTTTATCCTTTTTCTTTTTAACTTTCGGCTCTCTTTTCACCTTTTTTTCAAATTGATTTCGTCCGAAATTTGTTTTTTCAGCAATATAACCTATTAGTGCCATAAATAAAATGACTCCCACAACAATAAACCAAACATAGTTATCTAAAATAAAATTCTTATCCATCTTTATAAGCCCTCCTAATCTATAATAACATACTAACATTTTTGTTAAAATTTATCAATAAATTTTGCTCCACTTTACAAACGCTATTCATCAAGATAATATTTACCTTTAAACATATCATAAAGTAATAAGTTTTGAAAGTTTTGTTGGCGCAAAACCTCAAATAACATTATTGCTACAGAATTAGATAAATTTAAAGCCCTAATATTATTGTTTATCGGAATTCTAACGCACTTATCAATGTTATTTTTCAAAATTTCCTTTGATATTCCTGTACTTTCTTTCCCAAAAATCAAATAAATATTCTTATTAACATCATTATAATCAAACGATGTATACAATTTTCTCCCATATCTTGTTAAAAAATAAAATTCACCTGTATTTTTGTCACAAAAATCATTAAAATCTTCATACACTTCGTAATCACACTTTTCAACATAGTTAACACCACTTCGTTTTATATTTTTTTCATCTAATGAAAATCCAAGTGGTTTTATTAAATGTAATTTACACCCAACACCAGCACAGGTACGCATAATATTGCCAGTGTTTTGTGGGATTTCCGGTTCATACAAAACAATATTTATCACAATCTATATGACACCATTTTTTCTGAAAAAACTAGCAAGAGCTTCCGTATCTTTAGTTTTGGGTACTAAAATATCATCGATAATTCGATCTTTTACCGAAAAAAGATTGGTGTGGACAAGTAAATTATTTTTATACGTTACCAAATCCTCATCCAAAATATCGTTTAATTTTCTCGTGACTTGATTTATATTATTAGTAGCATTTATTACTACTATATCATTAGTTAAATCATTCTCCAAAACAAAATTTTTGATTGTTTTATCCATTTCCAAAACATTATCATCATTTCCGTTAACAACATAAATAATTATATTAGGATTTTCTAAAAGATAATTATCTAATTCTTCCATTTTAATTTCATATAAAATGTTATACAAAGGAGAAAAATTTTTATAATAATCATTTTCTGCCTTATATCTATTAGCTAGATGGAAAGTAATAAAAACTGTCGATATAATAATAGCAGCTAAAATAATATAATTTTTGATTGGTATTTCTCTTTTTTTCATTATCCCACCCCATATATATATTAACATACTTTACCTTTTTTTAAAATAACAACACTTTATTTCTTAACTATATATATGCTTTGTTTTTAATATTATTCAATTAAAGTGTTTCTTCTACTTTTATTTCATCGAGTGTTACTACTGGTAATACAATGCCCTCTTCCTTTAGAAGTTTCGCAAACTTTTCCCTAAACAAGTCTAACTCTTTAATAATACTATCTGGGTATATTCTTTTACTCGTTTTTATCGCATTATAAACATCTACTATATCTACTTCACTTTTATTTTTAAATAAAGCTTGAGAAAAAGCTTGAGTTAAAACAGAAAACGAAACATCAGGATACATTGCAGATAATCCATATATTCTTTTAAATTCTGACGTTGCACTAACAATTGATTCAATTAACTGTTTAGCAATATATTCATTATACTTAAATTTAATTCCAGTTTGCTTTTCAATTTTCGGAAGTGAACCTAATAAAATCTTTACAGTAGTAGCTTCATCTGGTTCAAGTATATCTATTTTTTCGAAACGACGCAAAAAGGCTCTATCACGAATAATGTAAGTGTTATACTCAATAGTTGTTGTCGCACCTATCGCTTTAACATCACCCCGGTCTAAGGCAGGTTTTAACATATTAGCTAAATCCATTGGACCAGAACCCCTAGCACCTATCAACGTATGAATTTCATCAATAAATATAATAGTTTTTTCTAGTTTTTTTATTTCCTCAACAAAAATATTCATAATCATTTCTTCTTTGCCATCTATTTCAATAACACCCACTAATGATGTTGAGTTAATTTTTATTATTCGATATCCTTTTAACGCATTTGGTACTTCATCCCTTTGTATAAGATATGCTAATCCTTCAACAATTGCTGTCTTACCAATACCAGGCTTACCAACTAGCAATCCTGACTTTTCCGGAGTTAGTAAAATTATTATTAATTTTTTTAATTCCTCTTCACGCGCAATTGAGGGATTAGTAATATAATTTTTGCTGGTTAAATCATCACCATATGTTTGGATAATACTAAAGTTACTAACATGCTTCGCTTCTTCATTGAAAATATTAAAGTTTTTCACAACAATACCATCCTTTCTATTTTTTTTCGATATAACCATTTCTCACAAACGCTTCAATAATTTTATCAGATGTTACGGCTCCATCAATACGATTGTATCGACTTTCTACTTCTCCTGCTTTTATAAAAACTGTTGTTGGCGTTCCTGAAAAATCAACAACGTTATTTAAACTTGTTTTATCTTCAGAACTTATCTTTTCCTTTGCAACATTAATATAATAAACATCTACATTATATTTATTAACAACTCTCTTTAAAGTTTTTTCATAACGTTCACAAAATGAACAATCAGTTGAGCCAATATAGAGAATAAACGATTCCTTGTTTTCTATTTTATTAGCAAACTCTTTATATTTAATTTCAATGTATGGTTTTTTATTAACACAACCAACAATAAATATACAAGTTAATATAATTACAATTATTTTTTTCATACGATGCCTCTTTCTATTATAATTATATACTATAAAACTTAAAAAAAAAAGACATTTGAAAGAATTATAAAAAAAAAGAAATAAATTTGTTTTCAACTTATTTCTTATTTGTTTTTTTTGTAAACTAATACTTGGTCAGGAACTAGATAAATATATTTGTTATTTCTAAAAATTTGTTCAAAGTCTGACGGAAATTGTTGTCTTATTTTATCAACAGTATCCCCCTGTTGAGTAATATAAAACAACACATTCTCTTTTGGCACTAGCAATTCTTGATTAGGATAAATAAAATCATCTGGATCAATACCATTTAATTTCGCTAAATCATTTACATCAATATTATAATCTTGGGCTATCTGATAAAGGCTATCTCCCTTTTTTACCATATAATTATCAAAAGGATCGGCACTAACGCTTGGAACAATTATTTGTTCACCCGGTGCTACTTCATAATTGGGAGGAAACCCATTTATTTTTCTTATTTCATCGGGAGTTATCCCCAAACGATTAGTTATTGATAATATGTTTTCCCCTTCTTTTGCTGTGTAAATTATATACAATCAACTCACCTCATAATAGTATATGTGAGTAACTTTTTTTTGCCAAAATATCATTTATTATTTTTTTATATATACGCTATATTTCAAACTTTTATTAAATTTAAATTCTGTGTTTTTAAATAAAGTTCTAACCCCAAAATTATCGCTATAATATTTTACTTCATCGCCTTCTAAAAAATATACAAAATCGTGAACATATTTAATATTTTTTAGACTCTTAATATTGAACAAGTATATTTTCTGTTCAGCATTTCTACTAGGTGCTCGGTAAACATTATATCCATTTGAAACTTTACGATAATAATAAATATATCCAGTTTCTTCTAACCCAACTGTATCAATTTTGGAATACGATGAATTACTAGAATTTTCTTCTCCATTAGGAAATAGTATTTTCTTATTTAAAAATTTCCCTACATCGACACGTTCCCACTTGCCATTATTATAATACTTAATTCCGGTTTCAACATTACCAACTTCCAATAAATCGCCACTCTTAATATTCAGTTCATATTGCTTTTTATTACTTTGATCGTATAAATATACTGAATTTTTAACAACACCTTGAATATAAGAATCAAAACTTATTTTTTTGTTTGACTTAATTGTTTTTTTTACATTATTCGCTAAATTTATTATAAAAAAATCACTAAATTCGTGTTGGGAGTTATAGTCAGCAACAACATAATGTTGATTTAACATTACTTCTAAATCACGTATATATACATCTTTTTTAAATATCTGCACATTAAAAATCTTATTTTTATTAGAATTACTTAATGTATAAATTCCTCTATAATTATTTATACCAACAAAATGATCGTCTATTAAATTTTTAGTATATATAGTGAGTGGTTCGTTTTTATGTTCTAAAGTTTTATCGTCTTCCCATTTTATCAAATCATAATCACTTAAATCACTAACAAATCTATCTAATTCACTATTACGACCCTTAATATTGTTATAATAATTAATCCCATCAACACTCAAACACATAATGTCCATAATAATAGTTTTGTTTTCAAAAATAGGTAACAAACATTTGTAATCATCATTTTCAAAATATTTTATGTTTTCGATAATCATTTTGTCTTTTTTAAAATAAGCATAAGTTTGAAAGGAAAAAACATCATTATCATGTAATACATTAAAATAATAACTATCAATTTCATTTTTAGTGTTGGCAACATAAATTTCTTCAACATTAAAAACTCTATTATCCACTTTAACTTGGTATTTAATTTCATGACCATTGCCCCAAAACTTAAACGCTAATTGAATTAATAAATAAATAGTAAACAAAGTTGTTAACATTTTTAATAATCTCTTCATAACCTTGATCCTTTCTATTTTTTTATTATCAATATTTATAAAAAAGAAGNNTTTTTTATCTTTTGTTTTCTTCCTTTGTATTATTATGAAAATACTTCTTTTTTTCTTTCATCATATAACCCGTTATAGAATTTTCAATTTCTGGAAGAGCTGATTTTTGAATATTTGAAAATATTACTCGTTCCTTTACAGTATCAATTTTAATAGCGCCCCAAATAATCCCCATTCTTACTTTTAAATCGTTAAACATATCAGGAGTGATAGCAGTAAAAAAATACCCGAAAAAAACTCTTTTTTGGCCAAGTAATATTCTTTTGTTAGTAAGAGCCACAACATATGTTGTAAATATTTCAAAAGGACTTGCATTTTTTTGAGCTGCAAAAGCATATTTAATGTATTCGCCATCATTTAGGTGTTTATCAATTACTTTTGAATGAGACTTTAATCTCCACGATATAGTTAACGGGTATTTATTTTTGAATTCCTTTATCTTTGGATATACATTTTTTAACATAAATTTCCTCCTTACACTTATTTAATAAATTCATGCTTTTTAAACAATTTTATATACTCGTCTTCTGTTTTTGAACCAATAATATTATCCAAACTTTTTTTATCCTTAATAATCATCATGTACGGAGTTCTAAGTTCTTCAATACCCAATTCTAAAATAGAGTCATCAAATGNGTTATAATCCTCTTCTTCAATCATATCTATCTCTAAATAATTGATTTTAACATCATTTTCGTCAGCAATTTTGTTTAATATTGGTTTTACTTGAATACAAGCGCCACAACCACTTTGTCCTATAACTAAAATTCTTTTTTCTTTACTTTCCAACAAATCAAAATATTCATCGGTTTCAATAAAATTTAAAGATAATAACTCATCATCATCTTTGTTTTTTGGTTCTGCATTTTCATCTAAGAAATTGTTACTTTTTAGAAAACGTACTAATGACGCTTTTTCTAAATAACCTCCCTTTTCAGCTTCCTTTTCACCAGTTTTACCTATAACTAAATACGGGGTCCCAAAATCAGTTTCATCGATATCCAGAACATCTAAAAGTTCATAAAATTGCTGATTTGTTAAATCTAAGACATCTATGTGAGTATAATTAAAATCATAATTTTCCGATACATCCTCTATAACAGGATTAAACAAATCACAAAACGAACATTTTGAACTACCAATATAAATTAAACTATTATCAGTTTTTTGATAATTCTCTTTTAGTGAGTTTAAAATTTTATTTCCGTTTGTGTGTTTGATATAAAGTGATAAGGGTAATAATAAAATTATGGCAAAGATTATAACTAAAGTAATTATTGTTTTTTTTGTTTCATTCATTCTATACACCTCTATTTTCATTACTAATATTTATTTTTTTAATATGTAGAAAAAGGAANTTCTCAACCTTTCATTTTGGTAATCAGACATCTCCCCTAATAATTAATATTATAACATTTTATTTTNTTTGTAATTTTTTTACTGGTCCACTTTCTCTAAGACCATTNACTACCATATCATCTTCTAATGATAATATCAATTGTTCAAAATCCAAATAACCACTCAATTTTTNATCAAAATCATTTTGAGCTTCTTTGGTTTTTTTTAACCAATCTTTATTNAAAATATAATAAGTANGAATATTTGAGCGTAAATTATCATTTTTTTGATTAGCAATCTTCTTAGCATCATCATAAGATTCAAAAACTTGTTCAACCTTTTCCGCATTATAACATTGCCCATAAAAATTAAATTCAGGAATTTTGCGTTTATTAATATCCATTAAAATTTGATAAGGAAATACAATGCTATATTCTTTTTTTGACGTTCCATCACCCAAATACTTTGTGGTCTCACTAACTAAGTAAACTTTTGAAACAATATTTGCTACAACTTCATATTCTCTTTCCAGTTCATGTAGTCCAGGTGTCCATCCTGTTTGTTCGCAAATTTCCATTACAGCATATTTGATAGGATATTTGTCTCCATTAACCATATTTTCCTCCTAATAACAATTTATAAATTATCATGCTTTATATAAATATTTATTTAGTAACTATTTTCCACAGCAGTGTTTGTACTTTTTACCACTACCACATGGCATTTAATCGTCTTTTTTTGTCACTTTTCTTCCCTTTTTGTGTTCAAAACTTCCCTGTTAATGTTCAACTCTTTCCTAATTGTCACTCATTTTTCAAAAAAAGGTATCTAAAAAAACATATATTTCCACATAACTATAATAAGACTAACGCTTATAATTCCGCATAACAAGTACACAATAATATGCTCAATAGATTTTT
>JGI24710J26742_10005157_pt1 | contig 10413 bp, 7 predicted proteins | sample BioPla2DNA2_FD_26742 | JGI IMG/M metagenome (IMG submission 26742) | reverse complement strand
CACGAGGTATTCGGCCAGCGGGAACGCATTGGTCAAATGGGTTCGGGGAAAATCGGCGTTGCCTAGGATGTTGATGACACAGACCTTGATTTCGCCTACATTCAGATACCGGACTCCTCGACCCGGGTTCTGCTGGGGAAAGTTCGCCGGTCGAAGGATCGAGGGATTCTTATCGATGAACTCGACCATGTCAAGCTTATAATAAATTTTTTCACCTCCGGTAAGCACATCGATACCGCTTTTCAGCAACTGCATCGAATGGGCTTTGCCGAGGCCGAACCCTCCGGTAGCTCCTTCACCGTTTGCAATCACCAAATCAATCGCTTGCTCTTCTCGGAGCGCTTTGAGGTTTTGGCGAACAACCTGAACTCCCGCCTTTCCGACGATTTCTCCTAAAAAGAGGACCCGAATACTCATTGTTCAAGGATACCGAATCATACGGAAAAAGTATACGCCCACAAAAAAGGAGACTGAAAGGCCAGTCTCCCTGCTTTGAGTCCGACGCGATTCGAACGCACGGCCTTCTCCTCCGGAGGGAGACGCTCTATCCAACTGAGCTACGGACTCGGAAAACGCTAGCCGTATACTAGCGAATCTACGGGGTGATGTTCAACCCTTTTACGTGCATTGAGCGCAGAGCGGATAGATGGGCATCCGATTCCGGACGGCGGAGAATCGTCCAGTCCAATGCGGAATCCATCCGATTTTCGTCATCATGTCATATCGTATCGGCTTTTCATGGCGTATAAGCATGGTTGGGGATGCTGATTCCGAAAAAACAGAAGCCCTATGTCAGAAGGATGAATAGTATAAATATTTAACTATTAAGGAATTATGGTATATTTCTATTTTTGTCGAATAAAATATCTTGATTAATCTTTAAGACTCTTGACATCGGTAGTCCGGCTTTGTACACTGAGGCTGGAGAACTGGAGATGGAGAGAGGTTTGATACAGCAAATGAAACGACTTGTCGGGGTAATGATTCTCACCGTGATCGTTCTCGGGGCTTTGTCGGCAAACAGCCCGGTAATCAGCCAAATCACACTCCAGGGGCGGATGCCCGAAGATCAGTACTTCCGTATTGAGGTCTCCACCGAGGCTGAAAACGTCAATTTGACGGAAGCGCGGGGAAGCGTTGTTCCCGTCGGTCGGTATCAAATCTTTTCAAATGTCGGAAATGCCCGGTTCAAGATTGAAATTCGTCCCGGAGAGGATGGGTCGGGGACACGGTTCAAGCTCTCTTTGGCTCCCGGGACTCCCCACGCTCCGAATCTTGAAACGGAGATCCCGTTTACCGCGGGCTTTGCCCCATACAACGAAGTGCGTGGCAATGTCGAAGGCACAACGATCGTCTCCAGGTCCGTAGGTTCGCGCAGTCCCGGTGAGATTGGGGTTCAGGAAAGCGGTGAGATCTATGCTAAAATCGACAATTTCGATCCCAACCGCTTTGCAACCGGAACCTATAGCGCAGCGATCCAGTTCACCGTGGTCACCGACTAGAAGTCGAACTCATCCTCATCGTCGTTGAATTGGAGTTTCAGCAGATCCTGAAGCCATTTTTGATCACCGGAGTGAAGTTCGTCGGCGAGATGACCATCTTCATGTTCACTGTGCAGCCATCGTTCCAGCGCTTCCAGATTCTCTTTGGACGTAAAGCACGGCTTGTCGGAAGCATCCTGATGGAAGCGGGTATATAGCGAGTAGGGACAGGTTCGGCACGTTGGGCTGAGTGCGCAAAATTCCAAAGCATTGGTAAAGCGTTCATGATTGTTCATGAAGAGAGGATACTCCACTTTGGCTTTCAGTACCAGATGATTTTCCTTGGGTGAAGGATTTGACTCTTTTTAAGCGGAGAGGGTAGAATGAGCGCGATTTGGTTGCAAAGGAGAAAGACGATGAAACCAACGCTTCTGATTTTGGCTGCTGGGATGGGTAGCCGCTATGGCGGCATCAAGCAGATCGATAGTGTCGGCGCTTATGGGCAGACTCTCCTGGATTATGGAATCTATGACGCTAAAGAGGCCGGGTTTGAAAAAGTCGTTTTTGTTGTCCGAAAGTCCATTGAAAAAGAGTTTCGCCACCACCTCTTCGATCGGGTAGCCAGAAATATGGACGCTACCTACGTGTTCCAACACCAGGACTCCCTGCTCAATGAGGAGCAGCTCGAGCTTTCGGCGGGACGAATCAAGCCGTGGGGAACGATTCACGCGGTCCTGTGCGCNCGTGAGGAGATTACCGGGAGCTTTGCGGTGATCAATGCGGACGATTACTACGGAAAAACTCCCTACGTGACTCTGTATAACCATTTAGCCAGCCTCGGTCCCGACGCAAAAGAACATGCGATGGTCGGCTACGTCCTTCAAAACACCACCAGTCGGATCGGAACGGTCAGTCGTGCAATCTGCTCCGAAGAGGGCGGATACCTCAAGAGCATGGTCGAGCACACGAAGATCGGGTATGAAGGCGACTCCCTGATGAGCTTCCGCGAGAGCGGAAACCTTCCGCTTACCGGAAAGGAATGGGTTTCGATGAACTTCTTCGGGTTCGCTCACAGTGCATTCGACTCCTTCGAACGCTACTGGCACGCCTTCATCGAAGAGCACATCACCAGCGAAAAGGATGAATGCTACCTTCCCAACGGAGTGGGAAACCTCGTTTCCAAGGGTGATGGAAAAGTCCGGTTCTACACCACTGACGAGCACTGGTTCGGGATGACCTACGCCGAAGACCGGGAAAACGTTAAAATCCAGCTTGCCAAAAAGACGGAAGCGGGACTCTATCCCGAGCAGCTCTGGAGCAATTAAGGGCTCTGTTGCTGAGTAAGATCGAGGTGGGAACTCCATGCTCCCTCCTCGATCGGTGTAAACCCTTCGCCAAGCACATTGAACGCCTCTTGGACAACCATGAAGGCGTTTTTATCGTAACGGTGGACGATGTGCGTCAGGGCGGCGAGCTTCGTGTTCGCCACGACGGTCATGATCACCGGACGGTCGGTCCGGGTATACATTCCGATGCCGGAAAGAATCGTACCGCCATGACCGAGCTCAGTCAGAATGGCATCTTTGATCGCCTCCAGCTCCGTTGAAATGATAAACACCGTCTTGGCTGAACGTCGTCCAAAGGCAAGGACCACCTTGTCGATCGCCACGCTGGTGATGAAGACGGTGATCAGGGCATAGAGCGCCATCTCAAGACCGAAGATCAGAGCCCCGATGAGGATGATCAGGCCGTCGACGATGAGAAAGGATGTTCCCATCGAAAGGGGAGTGTAGCGGGCCACCACTTGGGCCAGAATATCCGTTCCACCGGTGTTCGATCCGCTGCGAACCACCATTCCAAGGCCCAAGCCCATCAGAGCTCCGGCGCTTAGCGCGCTTAAGAGAACGGACAATACATTCGATGGATCCAAGACCCCCTCATATCCGAAGATCATATTGTTCATCGTGGTGAACGCGCTCAAGAGGATCGTTCCCGCCAGACTTTTCAACGCATAGCGTTTGCCGAAGACGAAAAAGCCGAGCAGAAACAGAGGGATCGAAAAGAGCAGAATGGAAAAGCCGGTATCCCATCCGAAGCTGTGGTGGACGATGATGGCGATTCCGCTGACTCCGCCGTTCACGATCTTGCTTGGTGCGCTGAACAGGGCGATGCCCAGCGCGGTGAGGTATGAACCTACGATCACGTTGAAGTATTCGATGATGACGTAACGGTTGATCTTCATGATGAAAGCTTATCTCCAAGCTGAACGTCCCACCGATCAAGCTGTTCAAAGAGGGAGGGAATGTCATCGGCGACGATCAGCGAATTCAGGATATCATCCTTGATGAATCCTTCGCCATTGGCATGGGCGAGCAGATCGATCAGATGGTCAAAGAAACCGCCGGTATTCAATACCGCTACCGGTTTTTTGTGATAACCGAGCTGGAGCCACGTATATACCTCAAGAATCTCCTCAAACGTTCCTATTCCGCCGGGCAGGGCGACGAATCCGTCGCTGCGCTCATACATCAAAGCTTTCCGCTCATGCATGTCACGAGCGACGATGAGTTCGTTCTCAACTTTGCGCATCACCACGTCCGGTCGGTTGAGCAATTGTGGAATGACCCCGATCACATAGCCTCCTCGACGATGAACCGTTTCGGCCACGATGCCCATCAACCCTCGATTACCACCGCCATATACGAGCGCGATGTTGTTATCGGCCATCGTTTCAGCGATCGCCCCCGCGGCCTCGGTGTATAACGGGTTGTTTCCGCTTGACGATCCGCAAAACACCGCCAGCGTTTTGATTGAGTCGCCCATCTCGTAAAATTCTCCTATTCTGTATCCATTTCGCCTATTTACTTGTTATATTAATAAGCTACGTGTATTATTATAGTACTGAACTACGATTGAAGCGTGTAGCCCGTCGTAGATCATAGATAGGAGTTATAAACCATGAAGTTGAAATTCACAGCGTTGTTGGCAGTATTGATCCTACTCCCCGCCATTCTGTTTGCTGTCCCCGTTGCGGTTACGTGGGAATGGCTGTTGGAAGACCCGGAAGTCACGACCTTCCGATTCCAAATAGATTCAGAGGATCCTGAAGGCTGGATCACCGTCGATTCAACCGTCACGAGCTACACAGAACGAGGATTGGATGGAACCGTCGACCATATTCTCTTTTTGCAGCAGTCGTATGATGGGATCAACTTTAGCGAGAGCACCCGATCGGTAGCCGAGGCGTTGGTTGTCGCACCGGAGCCTCAAGTCGTCAAGGAGACCGCCGCACCCAAACCTGCCGCGTCTGCGCCGGCAGCACCTCCGCCGGCAGCAGCAGCACCGGTGGAAGAGATCAAGAAAGCTGAACCGGTCGCTCCTCCCAAAGCCCCGAAAGCACCGCAGCCGAGCCGCTTCTACACGAAGCTGGGAATCAATCTGGGGTACAATCTCCAGCGTACACGCTTCAACACCAGCTATGACAGGCATAACCTGTGGGGCGGCGTGGCATTGGAGTTCCACAACATCCTCTCCTTCGCCAAAGTGTTCGGGCTTGGTGTCGATCTTGATCTCGACTATACTCCGTACCTCAAGGGAACGACCTACAGAACCACCCTCAGCAAGCTCGTCAAGATGGACTTCAGCGCTCTCTCTGATTTCTTCACGAGTCTGGAACACTCATTCACCGTCAGTCCCGCCATGATGTTGAACGTCGAAGGCGGCCGCATGGCCCTCGGTCTGGGTGTCGGTGGATTCTTCACCTATAGTCTTGATAATACGTTCATCGATGGCAGCACTGCGGCCTACCGTTATGGAGTGTTCGCCAAGACGGCGCTTTCCTACCGCCTGACCGACCACTTCACCCTCGGAATCAGCGGAAAGTATGGCATCGACTTGGACAAGTTCGCAAGCGGCGGGCACCAGTTCGTCGATGCCGCCTTGGTGCTTGGATATATCTTCTAAGTGATGCTTTGATTATGCAAAGGGGCCCTTTCGAGGGTCCTTTTTTTGCTCTGTCAATCAATCGGTTTTCGTCGGATCGCTCTTCTTGGTCTTTGTGCCTGCATTACCACTGTTGCCCGCTCCCGGATGAGAAACACATGGTGGATCTTCGGATCGCGGCTGAAATCCTTTCCGATCGTCTGAGGGGTGATTTCTTCGACATCGAATTCTTCGTACACCTCTTCATCCATCTTGAACGATCGGTAGTTGCAGCTGAAGATGAGCAGTCCTCCCGGATCGAGGTGCATCATGCACGCTTTGATCAGGGAACGGTGGTTCTTCTGGACTTCAAAGGGCGCCCGGTCTTTCGAGTTGGAGTAGGTCGGCGGATCGCAGAAGATCACATCATACCGGTCGAACGTGTCCCAGAGGAATGAAATCGAATCGCTTTGATAGTAGAAGTGGTTCATTCCTCCAAAGCCGTTAAGCTCCATGTTTCGTTTTGCCCAGTCCAAGTAGGTCGTCGATGTATCGACGCTGACCGTGGAGAGGGCTCCTCCTTTCGCCGCTTGGACCGTGGCAGTTCCCGTATAGCAGAAGAGATTGAGGAAGCGTTTGTGGTCGGTGATCTCGCTGATGTACTTTCGAATCGGTCGGTGATCGAGGAAAATCCCCGTATCCAGATAGTCGGTGAAGTTCACGAAGTAGCGGGCATCATTTTCGTTGATGATATAAAACTGATCGGTGTACGCCCGGCGCTCATATTGCTTGAGGCCCTTTTGAACCGTTCGCTGCTTTACGAAAATGAATTCGCGGTCCACTCCTGTCGCCCGCTCGGTGGCGTCGATCAATTCACCGAGGCGCCTTTCGGCGTCTTCGATATCGACGGTCGGAGGCGCGGCGTACTCAGCGAGGTTGATCCACCTTCCTTCGTAGAGGTCGATCGCCGCGTTGTATTCGATCATATCCGCATCATAGATGCGGTAGCTTGTCACCCCTTCCTCTTCCATGATCGGCCTCAGCTCTTTGAGGTTTTTGACCAGACGGTTGTACGCCATCTGGGCACCGCTTGAGAGGGGTTGGCTGAGCCGTTCCTTCCTTCGCTCCTCCCACTCCGCCCTCAGAGCAGCCTTCTCCTTGTCCGTAAAGATGTAGTAGTGGGCGAGGGTGCACGGGATCCCTCCGTTGTTGAACGCATTGGTTCGATTCGGCTTCAGATCGATTTGACTCAAGAGGCGGTCATCGGCGGTAAGGAGACTCACGTTCCATCCGCCGAAGAACTGCGTGAGGGTATCACCGATCGAGCGATACAGATGGCGGGTATCTTCCCATTGTCCCATCCGCATCCCATACGGAGGGTCGGTGACGATCACTCCCGCCGAAGGGGGAATGTCTTCTTCCGTCAAGGTGGTGAAATCTTTCACCTCGAAGGTGATCAGGTGATCGATGCCCGCTTCTCTTGCCGCCTCGCGAGCGATGCGGATCGCCTTGGGACTGCGGTCCCACCCATGGATGGAAAAGTCACCCTCTTCGATGTGGGAAACGACCTCGTCGACGATCTCTTCATAGAGGTCCACGTCATGAATCGGAAGGTTGAAGACAGGAAAGATCCGTGCTTTCACGAGGCCCGGAGCACGCTTGGTCGCCCAGAGCGCGGCTTCGATCAGGATCGTTCCCGACCCGCAGAAAGGATCGAGCAGGGTGGGAAAGGATCCCGTTTCATCGGCAAGCTTGCGCCACTGGGAGCGGTAGAGGATCGAGAAGGCGAGGTGCTCGGCAAGCAGGGCGTCCGTCTGACCGCCCCGGTATCCCCGTTTGTGGTGGCTTTGACCGCTGAGATCGACGAACCACGTCGCCCGATCCCCCTCCAAGTGGGCGTGGAAGATGAGGTCGCTCTCATCCCGATCGACATTCGGCCTTTGTCCGTCGAAGTGCTCCCGGATCCGATCGACGATCGCGTCTTTGAGCCGGAGCGCTCCGAAGTTCGAATGCTTCAGGTAGCGAACGTTTTTCATAGTGATCGTCACCGCGAAGCTCATCGAAGGATCGATCCATTCTTCCCAGGGAATCAACATCGAGGCGTCGTAGAATTCATCGGCGCTGCGAATATCGTCATCTTCGTAGATGCCGAGGAGTAAACGGGTCGCGGTATGAGTCGTAAGCAAGAAACGATAGGCAGTGCGCATATCCCCGGTAAAATGAACTCCGCTGGCCGACGGAACGATCTCTTGTGCTCCCGCCATGCGAGCTTCTTCGGCCAGGATATCGCTTTGATGAAGGCCGCTGGTCGCGTAGAAGATCATCGCTTCACCTTACTAAGGAGACGTTTCATTTCATCCCTGTTCCACCGGTAGGCGGTGTTGCAGTTCGAGCAGACCACCTCAAAGGGGAATGGTCCGTTTTCTTCGATATCGGCGCGGTCGCTTTCTTTCAGGTGCTGGATGTAGCGACCGTACTGTTCCTTGGTGCACGGACAGAAGAATCGGATATCCTTGCTGTCGAGATGGCGAAGATCCACACCGGTGAAATGCGTTTCGACAAACGATTTGACCGAGCGACCGCTTGCGATATGCTTTCCCAGAGAAGGAAGCTCGTCGGCACAGTTGGCAAGCCGATCCAGGTCTTCTTGTTTCCAGCCGGGCATCGCTTGGATGAAGAAGGCTCCGGCTCCGACGACTTGAGCTTTGTCGTTGAAATCGATCGAGAGGATGAAGTGGGTAGGGGTCTGTTCGCTTTGATCGAAGTGGGTGGCGAGATCCTTCGCCAGGTCTCCCCACTGAAGCATCGTCTGACCGCTGAAAGGAGTCTTCTTTCCTTCCAATAGCTTGCTGATCGTCAAGAACCCCGGACCGTAGAGCTCATCCAGATCCAGGGAGGTGAGTTCCCGCGTCAGAGGGATCGGGTTGTTCTTCAGGTATCCCCGAACCGAGCCGTTCGCCCACCCTTCGGTATAGATTCCGCCGATCGGGCCCCCGCATTCGATGGAGAGCTGGATCCGGTCATTCCCTTCCACCAGCGAGGTAAGGAGCGCGGCCGCAAGATACGCCTGACCGAGGACGTACGTTTCCAGCGGCTGGAGGCCGTGGTTTGCCTGCATTTGGTTGATTATCGTCGTCGCGCCGATTGCGGTGATTCGGGCGGTCGCATCCAAGGCAACGAACACCTCGCGTCCGTCTTCGGGAAGGGCGGCGAGGTGTCGGGTCAATTCAGGATCGGTGATCGGTGTATGGAGCATGAGCTAGAGATTAGCCAATGACCTTACTTTTTGCAAGCTCCTCAAAGCGGTCTCCGCTTAAGACCTCATCCTCTAAGAGCTCGGAAGTGATCGTCAAAAGCGCTTCCTTATTCTTTTCAAGGTTGGCTTTTACGATTTCGTAGCGCTCATTGACGATTCTGGCGGTCTCGTTGTCGATATACTCCTGGGTCTTCTCCGAGTAGTCGCGGCTTCCGCCGACTCCGGCGATTCCGCTCTGGGTAGTAGGCAACGTGATGTTTCGGAACCGGTCGCTCATTCCGAATTCGGTAATCATCCGTCTGACCAGGTCGCTGGCCCGGCTGATGTCGTTTCCTGCTCCGGTGGAGATATCCCCGAAGACGACCTCTTCCGCAGCCCGGCCGCCGAGCAGGGTGTCGATGTTGATNATCAGCTCGCTTTCACTTANCAGGAAGCGATCCTCGGTGGGATACTGCAGCGTATAGCCGAGGGCTCCGAAGCCGCGCGGGATGATGGAGATCTTGCTCACCGGTTCGGCCCCTTCCGTCAGATAGGCGGTCAAGGCATGTCCGGTTTCATGGTAGGCGACGCGTTCGCGCTCCTTGGGATTGAGGATCCGGCTCTTCCGCTCAAGGCCGGCGACCGATTTCTCGATCGCTTCCTCGAAGTCTGCCTGGCTGACCGCTTTCCTTCCTCCGCGAACCGCCATCAGGGCGGCCTCGTTGGCGATGTTCGCCAGATCCGCACCGGCGAGGCCGGCGGAGGCTTGGGCGATCTTATTGAGATCCACGTCGTCGCCGAGGGTGATCTTGCGGGTATGGATCTTCAGGATCTCATATCGGCCCTTCAGGTCGGGTTTGTCGACCAGAACCTGGCGGTCGAATCGGCCGGGCCTCAGCAGCGCCTGATCAAGGATTTCAGGGCGGTTCGTCGCCGCAAGGATGATGACTCCGGTCCGGGAATCGAATCCGTCCATTTCAACAAGAAGCTGGTTGAGGGTCTGCTCGCGCTCATCGTTGCCCCCGATGCCCGCTCCGACCCGGGCGCGTCCAATCGCATCGATCTCATCGATGAAGATGATGCAGGGGGAGTTCTCTCTTGCTTGCCTGAAGAGATCCCGGACTCGGGCGGCTCCGACTCCGACGAACATCTCGACGAAGTCCGCTCCGCTCATTCGGAAGAACGGCACCTGCGCTTCACCGGCGACCGCCTTGGCAAGGAGGGTCTTACCGGTTCCCGGAGGCCCGACGAGGAGCACGCCCTTGGGAATCTTTCCCCCGATCTCGGTGTATTTGTCGGGGTTTTTCAAAAAGTCGACGACTTCCTCCAATTCATACTTCGATTCATCCACTCCCGCCACATCCGCAAAGCGAATCCCGGTGTCCCCTTCGGCCACGATCTTCGCTTTGTTTTGGGTAAAGGAGAGGACTCCTTGGCCTCCGCCGCCCATCCTGGAGAAGATGATGCGCCAGAGAATGACGATGAAGACGAAGGGCAGCAGATAGGAGAGGATCGAACTGAAGATGCTGGGTTTCGGCGGTGGCGTGGCGAAGTACTCCACGTTCATCTCGTCAAGCAGGGGGACGAACGAGGGGTCTTCCACTTTGTAGGTGGCGAACGCCTGCGCTCCTCCATCGGGAATGATGCCGTCGGTGGCGAGTTGGCCCAGGCTGAAGGAGTAGCCGACATAGCGCTCCGTTTCGATGTTCACCCGCTTGATCGTCCGGTTCTCCACCAGCTGCTTGAACTGGTTGTAGTCGATCTGGACGATGTTGG
>JGI24710J26742_10005156_pt1 | contig 10413 bp, 6 predicted proteins | sample BioPla2DNA2_FD_26742 | JGI IMG/M metagenome (IMG submission 26742) | reverse complement strand
GGTGCGGGATTCCGGATCAGGTCTTCGATTCTCCATGTCAGAGTGGGAGATTATTTATATTCCCGCTTTGAGTAGGTGACACTGGAGGCGTCACCCCCGCGGAAAACGATATATAGCCATTCATAGACTGATTTGAGTGTTCCAAACTGCTGGTAACGTCTCATCGAAAAGCCGACCGCAAGACCGGGATCGAGGTAGACCGCCCCGATCCTCCGCATGCGTTGCGCGATCTCAAGGTCATCCCCGGCATCGATGCACCGGTACATCCCCGCCCTGACGAACGCATCACGGTCAAACGCCGTGTTGCATCCGAGCGTGAAGTAGATCGTCCGGGTGTGGTAGCCGAGACGTGAGAAGGTATTTGCGCCGGCAAGCGAGAGTCGGTTCCGGAGACCATCCTCGATCGGGTATACCGGGCCGTAGAGCTGCACGATATCCCTCTCCGCGAAGTTCTTCTCTATCCGCTCCACCCAGTCAGGGGGGAGGATGCAGTCAGCATCCGTCGTGGCGATGATATCTCCCTTCGCGGCCATTGCCCCATCATTCCGGGCTCCCCCTACCCGCTCGCTCGTCTGGATAAAGACCTTATCCGCAAAGGGTCTGGCTAGCTCCTGGGTCTTGTCCCTCGATCCTCCATCGACGACGATGATCTCGTAGGTCTCTCTCGGCACCGTCTGGTTGGCGAGCGACCGCAGACAGCGTTCGATGTTCTGCTCTTCATTGTATGCCGGCACAACTACGGAGATCATCCTTCGACCAACCTCGCCATAGTTGTTGATGCCGTTTCACTATAAGTGTGATGCCGCAGACCACTGGCGGCACCATGGAAGGAAAAGGGTCGATATTCAGGAGACGATCCCATCGACCCTGAGATCAGAGAGGCATATATGCTGTCCGTCACGTATCTACGAGGGGCGAAGCGTGAAGCCTCGCGCCGATGAGCGCGGGATCGTTCACCCAGCCAGCTCACGATACAGATCGATATGGAGATTCGCNATCGCCCTGATGTCGTACCTCTCCGTGAACGGTCGGGCGAGAGATGCATGTTGCTCGAGCAGATTCCGGTCTTTGAGCATTATACCAGCCTCTTCGATCTGATCGAAGTACAGGGCAGTATCTCCAAAGTTCTCGGTGAACTCAGGGATCCTCCGGGCGACAACCGGAAGACCGGTCGCGAACGCTTCCAGGGCGACCATCGGAAGCCCCTCTGCGTAGGAGGGTATGAAGAAGACGTCGGCACTGCAGTAGGCAGCGGTGATATCATCGACAAAACCGGTGAAGAGGACATTCTCTCCACAGCAGTTCTTCCGCTCCTCGATTAGGCTGTGGTCCTGAGAGAACCTCCCGTACGGGAACCCTCCGACCCAGACAAACCTGATATCCTGGTGCTCGTGGGAGAGAGCGAGAAAGTCGTAGATGCCCTTCCGTGGCGTCTGCTGGGCGACGGTGAGCACCATCCATTCGTCTTCGTCGATGCCGTACCTCTCCCTGAATGCCGCCCGCTTCTCCGAATTCGGCTGGAATTTCTCCCTATCCACACCGTTCGGGATGAGCGTGGTCGAGACGTCCGGGGCGATCTCGCGGACTTCCTTATCGCAGAGGGATGAGATGGTGATGATGTGGTCGAAGCTCCCGTAGATGTCAGGGTATAGGTGGTTCACTGCCCCGGAGAAGACGAGGTTGCCAGCGTTGAGTCGAGGGGTCGAGTGAGCCGTGAGCACCTTGACACCGAGACTGTACTTCTTGTTCGTCAGGGCAAGGGGGCCGAAGGTGTGGTAGTGGACGAGATCGAAGTCGCGGCCACGGGCGTTCCAGGCCACCTTCAGGCAGGGTTCCTCTCTGGCGAGTGCGGTATAGAGCATCTTTGCCAGGGTTGCGCACCCGATGTGCTTGAAGAAGAGCATGTCTTCGACAAAAAAGTTGATCTTCATGGAAAGCTCCTCACAAAGTCGATTGCGCTCTTGATACAGTCATTCATGTTGAGGTACTCGAACTGTGAGAACCGTCCGACGAGGTCGATGTTGCGTTCCCGGAGGAACTCATGGACGATTGCGATGTTCTTCTGATAATCGATGTCGTAGACGACGTATGCGAATCTCGTCCGTTCGATGCCGGTGTAGACGATCTTGTCCCGCGAAGGGATGAGGTCCGCGGCGATGAGCGACGCGACGGTATGTTCACTGATATCGGCATCCGTCATCTGTGAGATCGTGTCGCCGTCGTTGTAGGTGATCTCGGCGAGGATCGAGGAGTGGCCCGGTGGGGCGACCTCGGTGCTGTAGTTCGAGGGGAACGAGACCCGGTTGAAGTGGCCCACCGCCTCATCAGGGACGTAGAGCCATGATATATCGGGAACTTCTCCTGCAAGGCCGATGAAGACCGAGCAGAGCGAGTTGTAGCGGAGGGAATCGCAGGCCGCCTGCACCTCCGCAGGGACACTCAGGAGGCAGGGGAGCAGGCTCTGGAGCGGGATGGTCGATATTAGGCGATCGGCGTGGATGGTTTCCCTGCCGTCGCTTACCGCAAAGCCTCCGTCCTCCTCCCTGATCGACGTGACAGAGAACCCGGTGCGGATGGCATGAAGCACCGGTTCTGCGATCCCCTGGACCAGCGCCTCAATGCCACCCTCCACTGGGTAAGAGAAGGTCGCTTGGTGGACGTAGCCCTCGGTCTCGATTCCAATGGCAGATTTTATGATATCCTCGACTGGCGGACGGGGGATGCGTCCTTCAACCCAGTGATGTGACATCTGGTCCACGGGGTAGTTCCAGATCTTCTCGTTATACGGGATCATGTAACACTCGGCGATGCCGCGGCCGAAGGTGTGGGTGATCCACTCGGCAAAGTTCGTCGGAGGCGGGATCTCACCCTTCTCGACGGCGATGAGGTTTTTGATAAATTCGTTGATGCAGAAGAAGCGGTCTTCTGCGGGCAGCTGGTAGAGGCCATTTTCGAAGGGGTATTTGATATAGTGGCCTTTATATAAGATCCGGGTATGCCGCCTCCGGTGGTCGGCGTTCCCGGCGAGGATGGAGAGCATGAAGGAGAGGATATCGGCATCACGGGAGAATATGATATGCGAACCCCCGATATCGAACGTGAAACCTGCCTCCGTCTTCGAGCGGCAAAGCCCACCGATCCTCTCTTCGCGCTCGAGGACAGTCACCTCATCACCCCGATCCTGAAGCAGGCGGGCCAATGTAACGCCTGTGAGACCACCGCCCAGTACAGCGAATTTCACGCTCATACTGTATGGTACCAAAGCCATATATGATTGACCATCCGTTTCTGGATGCGGTGGAGGAAATCGGGGGTTATTCGCCCCGGGGTGCGGTGCGTGAGTTTTCATAGCCTTCTGACCCTGCGTGGGGCGCATCGGTAGTGCTCCATGAGACGTCTGGCCGTCTGAACATGCGCTCGGGGCGCGGTCTCCCGTCGGGCGGGAGAGGGAGCATGTGAAAGATCTGAATTGTATGGGGGTGCGGGCGGCGTTCACCGTTTCCGGTGAACGCCCCTCTCCTGCCCGGATACCACATCCCTTCCCAGGGCGCCCCGCAGGTTTATGCCCCTTGCTGGCAAGGTTACCCCCCGATGCCACCTGCCACCGATATTGCGATCATCTTCCTCCTGATACTCGTAAACGGTTTCTTCTCGATGGCGGAGTTTGCGCTCATCTCTGCACGGAAAGTGCGCCTCCAGAGGAAAGCAGCCGGCGGTGATGGAGGGGCTGCGATCGCCCTTGAACTTGTGGAGAACCCGACACCGTTTCTCTCTATCATCCAGATCGGGATCACCGTTGTCGGAATCCTGATGGGGGCCTTCGGGGGGGCGACGGTCGCAAAGCCTCTTGCCGATGCACTCACCGATGTCCCCCTGCTCGCCCCCTACAGCGGCCCGCTCGCTGTTGCAATCGTCGTTGCCGCCATCACCTACCTGACGCTGGTGATCGGCGAGCTGGTGCCAAAGCGGATAGCTATGGGTAATGCCGAGCGATCCGCATCCCTGGTAGCCCGCCCGATGCAGTTCCTCTCCAGGATTGGCGCACCCATCATCTGGTTGCTGAGCGCCTCGACCGAGGTGGTGCTCACGGTGCTCGGGGTGCAGCAGCCATCGGGGCCCGAGATCACGGAGGAGGATATCAGGATCCTCATAGAGCAGGCCACCCGGGCGGGCATCTTCCGGGAAGCGGAACAGGATATGGTGGAGAGCGTCTTCCGCCTCGGTGATCGGAGGGTCAGCGCTCTGATAACCCCACGGCCCGATATTGTGGCTGTGGATGTGGAAGACCCCCTTGAAGAGACCTGGCAGAAGATGATCGAGTCCGAGCACGTATACTTCCCGGTCTACCGCGAACACCTGGATAATATGCTCGGCATNGTCTCGGTCCGCAACCTCTGGGCACGGATGATNGTGGGTGAATCGCCCGACCTTCTCGGCGCGATTGAGCCTCCTCTCTTCGTGCCCGAGAGTGTGCTTGCGCTGACTGTTCTCGAGGAGTTCAGGACGTCGGGTGCGCGGCTCGCTCTTGTCACCGACGAGTACGGGAGCATCCAGGGGCTGGTCACGGTGCACGATATCATGGAGGCGATCGTCGGCGACATACCGTCGGACGAGCACCCGCTCGGGACCATGGCCGTCCAGCGAGAGGATGGGTCGTGGCTCCTCGACGGGATGCTCTCGGTCGACGAGTTCCATGACCTCTTCGATGTGGGCACTCTGCCCGGCGAAGAGCGCGGGTACTACCAGACGCTGGGGGGGTTTGTGATGATGTACCTCGAGAGGACACCCGTGGCCGGGGACCGGTTCACCTGGGGAGGTCTCCGGTTCGAGGTGCTTGATATGGATGGTTACCGGGTCGATAAGGTGCTGGTCAGTCCGGTGCCCTCAGAGGAAGAGGAGGCGCTGTGAGGCGATGCCGGTAGCAGACCATCTCATCGTATTTTTGCGGGCCCTGATGCAGATCGCCCGCAAAGAGTTCGCCCCGGGCAGTGACCCCCTCCCGGTCGCCAAAACGGAGGTGTCTTCATGAGAGTTGCGGTGAAATGATGCCCGTGGCTCCGACTCCCCCTCCCGGACACTCTGGCGAAGGATCCGGGCTGACCGCTATCCGATCTCCATGAGCTGGACGGTGAACGTGAGATCCTCTCCCGCAAGACGGTGGTTTGCATCGATGGTGATCCCGTCGGGCGATATGCCGGTGACCGTTCCAACCAGCACCTGACCACCGGGCAGGGTCATCCCAACCTGTTGTCCGATGACCAGACTCTCCTCTCCAGAGATGCTATCCGGGTTGACGAGGAAGACGAGGTCCTCCCGGTGATGCCCGTATGCTTGATCGGCAGGGATATGGATGGTCTTTGTCTCTTCCACCTGCATCCCTACAACGCCCTCGTCAAACCCGGGGATCACCTCGCCAGCACCGACGGTGAACTCAAGCGGCCCACGCCCGGCGGAGCTATCGAAGACGGTTCCGTTTGCAAAGGTGCCGGTATAGTGGACCTTCACCGTATCTCCCAGCTCCACCTGTTCTACTACGCTGGTGCATCCGGCACAGCAGAGCACCAGGACCAGGACCAGGAACCCGTGCAGATACCTCATGGCAGGTCCCCACTCTCAAGCGCCTTCCCGAAGCACTCCGCCGCATCCGCGAACTTGCCTTGGCGGTCAAACGCCCTCCCCCTCAGGTACCAGGCCCAGGCATAGTCTGGGGCCGCCTCCAGGACATTATCAAAGCAGGCAATCGCCCGGTCATGGCGACCAAGACGATCAAAGGCGATCCCTTTGCAGAGCCAGGCATGGATATCGCCGTTGCTAAGATCTATCGCTGTATCAAACGCCCTGATGGCATCAGGGTAGCGCCCCAGCGCGTCCAGCAGGGTACCGGTCGCACTCCAGATGGCGGCGTTCTTTGGAGCAACCTGGAGCGCTTTCTCGTAGCTCGCCAGAGCGTCGTCGTACCTTCCTGCCTTCTCGAGCACCGCCCCCCGCATGAAGAGGATGGCGGGGTCCTCAGGCAGGATGACGACGATCTTATCGATGGACTTGATAGCTTCGCTGTACCTGCCGAGGTGGATGAGGGCCGACGCCCGTGCGTAGAGGGTCTCGACGTTCGCTGGCTCCCGATCGAGCACCCGGGCATAGGCGGCGATCGCCTCCTCGTACCTGCCCGCCTTCTCGTTGGCTTCTCCGAACTTCCGCTGGGTGAGGGTATCCATCGGATCGGCGTCGAGAACTTTCTCAAAACAGGTTACAGCCTCTGTATACCGCCCGAGCCACATGAGGATCTCTCCCCGCCGCTGCCAGGCGGCCTGGTTCTCGGGGTTGGCCTCGATGATGCCGTTCGAACACTCCAATGCTTCCTCATACCTCCCCATATGCGCAAGAGCACTCTCGAGGGTATACCACGCCTCGACATCATGTTCATCGCCCTTGAGTACCAGCGCGTAATGCCTGATGGCATCACCATACCTTCCATCTCGTTCGAGCGCCATACCAAGCGCCATCCGTGCATCCCGGTCATCGGGGGAGGCCGCCAGGTAGCGCTCGTACGCTTCGGTCGCTTCCCTGTGCCTGCCAACGGCCTCCAGCATCTCCGCCCGGAGCTTCATGATCGCTGCATTCGAGGCATCAGATGCAAGCACCCGGTCGGAGTACTCGATCGCCTCCTGGTGCCTGCCAAGCTCTGCAAGCGCGATTGCGAGCGCAGAACAGGCGCCGGTATCTCCCGGCCTCCCGGCGGTCACGGTCATATAACACTCCGCTGCATCCGTATACTGCCCCATCCTCTCCAGTGCCCGTCCTCGGTTGAACCAGGCAAAGAGGTCGCCGGGATCGGCCTCAACGACCTGCCTGAAGCATTCGGCGGCCTCCTCGTAGCGGCCGAGCGTGGCAAGGGCGATCCCGAGGTTCAGCAGATCTCCTCTGGCCCCAGGATCCGCCTCATGGAGCGCCTCATAACAGTCAGCTGCTTCAGCATACCGCCCGAGCTCCTCGAGGAGCCATGCCTTCCGGGTGAGCGTTCCGGCATCCCCGGTGCCGGCCTGCAACACCTGATCGATGGATCGGAGAGCCTCCTCGTATCGACCGAGGCGTTCAAGCGCCCTGCTCCGATCGAGCAGGGTCCCCCGATCGACCGGGTCTTCCTCAAGCGCCCGATCGAAGCACCCGAGCGCTTCCGCGTAGTTCCCAAGATGCATCAGCGCTTCTCCCCTGCCCCTCGCTGCTACGGTATCTCCCGGATTGATATCGAGGATAGCCTCGAAGGCCGTCGCTGCTTCCGCATACCGTGCGAGGTGCATCAGCGCTGTCCCCTTCCGATGCATGGTGGAACGATCACCGCCACCGGTGCCCAGTGCCTTCTCGAGGTGCGCCAGCGCATCGCCATACCTGCCAAGGCTTTCGAGGGCCTCCGCTCTCATCAGGTGGGCGATGGTGTTATGCGGCTCTCTCTTGAGAACTGCGTCCAGGGAGATGTTGGCTTCGTCATGCCTGCCGAGATGGATGAGGGCGGCGCTATATTGCTTCAAGGTGGTGATATTCCCCGGATCGGACTTGAGAACACGCTCGAAGTCCGCCAGTGCCTCGGCATACCGACCCAGGTGGAGCAGCGCAGTCCCCCGGCAATTCAGGATGGTCTCGCTCCAGGCATCGATCTTCAACGGTTCCTGCTTCAGGAGAGTGTCAACCTCATCCCTCTCGAAGAGCGCAAGATCGGTGCCGCTCCCGATCCACTTCATACCGGCCATCGCCTTGCTCTCGAGCACGCGATCGAACGACNGGANCGCATCGGCATAGTTGCCNAGGCGGAAGAGCGCCATGCCGCGGGCATACCAGACATGGAGATGGCTCTGNTCGCGCTTAAGGATGTGGTCAAAGGCCTTGACCGCTCTATCGTAGCGGCCGAGCATATCATAGACCAGACCCATGGAGTAGCGGACCGCCATATCGTCAGGGTCGCTGAGGGCAACCTTATCGAAGCACTCGAGCGCCTCCCCATGCTTCCCGANCCGGAGGAGGAGCGAGCCGCGGTGGTATAGGGCGTGGAGGTTACCGGGGTCGGCGGTGGCGATGGTACCATAACAGTCGGCGGCCTCCTGGAAGTGGCCGAGGTGCTCGAGCGCCCGGGCTTTGCTGTAGAGAGCGGTAGGGTCGTGCGGATCCCTGGCAAGCACNCGNTCAAACGAGTTGATGGCCCCGGGATGATCCCCGAGATACAGGAGGGCAACTCCTTTCTCGATGGCTGCGCCGGTGTTCTCAGGGTTCGCCCGGAGGATCTTCTCGTAGCTGGCCGCGGCTTCACGGTAGGCACCGGCCCTCGCGAGGGTTCTTGCGAGGCTCTCCTGGAGGACGATGTCATCCGGATTCCCATCCAGCGCCTGCATATAGGCCTCCGCCGCACCGGCGTGCTGACCGAGCCTCTCGAGCATCTCGCCCTTCCAGTGCCAGGCGCTTATATCAGTAGGCCTCTTCGCCACGACCGCGGCAAAACACTCTGCCGCCTCTCCATGATCGCCGGTCCTGGCAAGGATATGCCCCAGCGCACGGAGTATTTCTGCATCTTCAGGGGAGGCCTCGAGGGCCTTTCTCAGCCACTCCGCGGCCTCCCTATCCCTGCCGAGGCAGGCGAGCGCCTGCCCCATAGAGACCATGAGGGCGCTGTTTTCGGGATCGACCTTGAGCGCTTTCTCAAAATTCTTCACCGCGTCGGTGTAGTTCCCGGCTTCAAACTGAACATTTCCTTTATTGATTGCAGGGTTTACGCCTTTCCCCTGGCCCAAAATACTACTGAAGAAGTCCATGCAAGCACCATCTGCCACTGTTCGTCTTGTACACAATCGCTAACCATACATACTTTGTGAATGTCCACGTGCTCCTCGAAGAGGGATAGAAAAACCATTATTTGAGAAGACCGGCTTCGTTCAGATTCATGGTAGGCGCTGGAGATCCATGAAGTTGATCATCCCGCCACTGGCGGTAGGCTATAATAGGGGGCAGGCACAAACGGCCGGGCTGTTCTCTCGAGGGTGATTGACTGATGATCTATACACGGGGAAGCGGTATACTCCTGCATATCACGTCCCTGCCGTCAGTATACGGTATCGGGGACTTCGGCCCGTCGGCATACCAGTTCGTCGAGGCACTGGCAGAGGCCCGGCAGCACTACTGGCAGATCCTGCCACTCAACCCGACCCGCGTTGAACATGCCAGCTCCCCCTACTACAGTCCCTCGGCATCTGGTATGAACACCCTTCTCATAAGCCCGGACCAGCTCGTCCGGGATGGGTTCCTCAGGCGGGCCGACCTGGAGCCCGTGCCTTGTTTCCCGGAGGATCGGGTTGCATACGAGGCGGTCGCCTGGTACAAAGACCGGCTCTTCTCGGTCGCATACGAGCGATTTCTTCACTCAGGCCCGGAACGGGAATACGAGGAGTTCTCTCGCCTGAATGCGCAATGGCTAGATGATCACGCGCTCTTTGTCGCCCTCAATGAACACTTCCGCGGACAGGAGTGGAGCCAGTGGCCTCTCGAGGTCCGCCTGCGGCGGCCAGGATCCCTTGACGAGATGCGCGATTTGCTCGCTGATAGAGTCCAGAAGGAGAAGTTCCTCCAGTACCTTGCCGCCCGGCAGTGGTCGGCTCTTCATCGGTATTGCACCGACCGGGGGATTCAGGTTATCGGCGATATACCGATCTACGTCGCTTATGATAGCGTTGATGTCTGGAAGGACCCGGAGATCTTCAAGCTGGACAAAGACCTCCGCCCCACCGTAGTGGCAGGAGTGCCCCCCGATGTCTTCAGCAAGACCGGGCAGCTCTGGGGAAATCCGGTCTATGATTGGTCCACACTTCGGGGCCGCAATTATGATTGGTGGATGCGCCGGGTCCGGCGATCCGCCGAGCTTTACGATCTCTTCCGGATCGATCACTTCCGGGCGTTCGCTGATTACTACGAGATCCCCGCCGGGGATAAGACCGCTGAACACGGCACCTGGGTCGATGGGCCGGGCGCTGACTTCTTTGAGGTGCTCGCCCGTCAGTTCCCCTGTTTTGCCATCGTCGCCGAGGATCTGGGGGTGAACACCCCGGCCGTCCAGGAGCTCCTCGACCGGTTCGGGTTCCCGGGGATGAAGATCCTGCTCTTTGCGTTTGGCGAGGAGCTCCCCCGGAGTGCCCATATCCCCCATAACTATGTTCCAAACCTCGTATGCTACACGGGAACGCATGACAACAACACGGCGCGGGGATGGTTTGAGGAGGAGGCGTCCTGGGAGGATAAGCAACGACTCTTTGCCTATATCGGGCGGAGGGGGGTGACGGCAGATGAGATCTCGCGGGAACTCGTCCTCCTTGCGATGCGGTCGGTCGCCCGGATAAGCATCATACCGATGCAGGATATCCTCGGCCTTGGGGCGGA
>JGI24710J26742_10005155_pt1 | contig 10414 bp, 8 predicted proteins | sample BioPla2DNA2_FD_26742 | JGI IMG/M metagenome (IMG submission 26742) | reverse complement strand
TCCCTGTCCCCGGATAGAGTCTCTATGCCTCAACCGGTTCCTGATCCCCTCAACGCCTGCTCTCTCGCCATTCTGATTGCATAATCAACAGGACTCCATAGTTACTCAACTGTCCTGCCGTGCATCACGGTGCCGTTCAGTGCCTCGTTTGCGGGTGTACGGTTGGCCACCCACAACCGAATTTCTGTGGGAGATGTTACGAAATTCACTGCCTGCACTTAGGGCCGGTCATCTCAAAGATGCAGCAGTTTCTCTTCTGTACTTCAATCTGTCCCCGGTCCCCTCGATGCAGGTTCGGTCTTTTTCATCTCCTCCCACATCTCCTTTGGTGCGCCTCCAATTAGCTCGATTGTCCTGCCGTACATCACGGTGCCGTTCAGTGCCTCGTTTTCGGGCGTACGGTTGCGCACCCACATCTCCATATGTGCGGGTGATGTTATGATAAAGCCCGATATCTCCAATTCGGGATGATCCTTCTGGAATTGCAGCAGTTCGGCCGCAACCTGCTTACGCTCTTTCTCGTAATCGATATCGTGAACGACCCTGAAGGTCCAACCACAGATCTGCTTGGCCTGAATTGCCTTCACTTTCTTTTCATCTCGTATGGAGTACGCGTGGATGATGGCCAGCTTGTTCTCCGAGTCAAATTCCCATCTGCTTATACCAAACTTTCTGTCTTCATAGGTTCGTTGCAGTTGTTCAATCTCCTCTCTCAACACTTCCGGCAACTCTTCCGGTGTCATATTCGCCTCTTTCAGTGCTTCCTTCACGGGTAGAAGCAGTTGCAGCTCTTCCGATAACCCTTCCGATGTCATGTTCTCAACCTCCTGTTCTTCTCCAGGTACCTGTTGCGGCGTTGCATTCCGGCTTATATCCCCCGGTAGGTTCGACCCTGTCGGCGACCCCAGCGTCACGTTCCCGGTCCCCGGACCACTGTCCTCGTCAGGAAGGTACACTGCTACGATCATCGCTCCCGCACAACAGATGATTGCAAGTGCGATGATGATCCGTAGGGTCGTTTTTGTCATGTACTCCGCCCTTTCAACCCTTGGTTACATTTCCTTTTGCGTCGATCAAAAACGTCGCCAGAGGCACTATATCGTGGTTCGGGAGACCGCAATTAAAGATACCTGTTATCTCGTAGATCTTCACCTTCGTAGCCTCTGTTTCTGTACCGTAGGGCATCTGCCAGTCACCGGGTCTGATGTCCAGGTTGTCAAACNGGTAGAACTTCCAGCTGGAAAACTCATCTCTGTTGCCGCCTAAGAACTCGGCACAGACCGCATGGCCGAAGCCCTGTGAGTTGTTTATAAGCGACACCATGTAGAAGTCCAGATCGAAGGTCCCCTCGATGTAACAGTGCTCGGGGCAGCGGATCTTCTCCATCCAGTAGCAGCCTGCCAGATCCTGAAGATGCTCGAGGCATTTTCTGGTCCGGGCATACCGTATCACCACGTTTGGCAGGCAATCGGCGTTGTTCCAGGACCCCGAACCTCCCCCGCAGTCAGGAAGCCCGGGACGGAAATACACGATCCTGAAGGGTAGATACACGCCTGCCGAGACGTGGCAGTCCACCCAGTCTCCCCAATCGAACCAGCCCCCGTCTGCCATACTCACACCACCAGTCCTGACTCTCTCTTCCTGTGCATCAACCGGTTCACGGTTCCCTCAACGCCTGCTCTCTCGCCATTCTGATTGCATAATCAACAGGACTCCATAGTAACTCAACTGTCCTGCCGTGCATCACGGTGCCGTTCAGCACCTCGTTTGCGGGTGTGCGGTTGGCCACCCACAGCTGAAGTTCTGTGGGTGAAATTGCGAACCCCCCTATCTCCAATTCGAGGTGGTCCTTCCGGAATTGCNACAGTTCAGCCACGAGCTGCTTACGTTCTTTCTCGTAATCCACATCATGGATGACCGTAAAAGTCCAATCGCCGATCTCTCTGCCCTGGAGGGCCTCCATCCCTTTTTCGTCCCGCATCATCCTTTCTTCGCTCCCTATGGAGTACGCATAGACGACAACCCGTTTGTTGTCCGGGTCAAATTCCCATTTACTGATGCTGAATGTTCTGTTATTACCGCGCCGTAGATCTTCTAACTCCTCTCTCACCTCCTCCGGGAACTCACCCGGCGCCATGTTCGCCGCATCCAGCGCTCGTTGCATGAGTTCGGGCACATCCGGTTCCAGAATGACCTTAAAGGTCCAGCCGCTGATCTGCCTGCCCCGAACGGCATCCGCCTTCGTTTCATACCCGTCATTTGGCCATGTAAAGCGCGCATAGGCGACGACCAGTCTGTTCCGGGGATCAAGCACCCACGTCCGTATGCCCCCAATTTGCACGCTGATGTTTTCCATTTCCTCTTTTACTTCGTCCGGCAACTCTTCCGGCGTCATATTTGCCGCTTCCAGAGCTCGCCTCACGGCTGGATGCATATACGGCTCCCAGACGACGTTAAAAGTCCAATCGCCGATCTCTCTGCCCTGAATGGCAGTTATCTCCTTTTCGTGCTCTTCATTCCATGCGAAGACTGCATGGATGACGACCTGCTTGTTCCGGGGATTGAGATCCCACTTCCAGATGATATCTTCGAACGGTACGGTGTTTTTGATCTCCTCCTCTACTTCGTCCGGCAACTCCTCCGGTGTCATATTTGCCTCTTCCAGCGCTTCCTTCACGACTCTAGGCCCATATATGGACACATACAGGTCTCTTGAGATCTCTTCCGGTGTCATGTCCTTATCCTCCCTTACTTCTGCAGGTACCTGTTCGTGCGTTGCATTCTCGTGTTCCTCCTCATTTCGTACATTCCTGGATTGGTCTGACCCTGTCAGCGATCCCTCTGGCGTCACGTTCCCGGTCCCCGGACCGCTGTCCTCGTCAGGAAGGTGCACCGGTGCGATCAGCGCTACCGCGCAACAGACGACTCCGATCGCGACAACAGCGGCGATGATTCGTGCAGCGGACTCTGTCATTCTTCCTCCTTCACCGGGGTGACGATGCAGTTTTCATGAATCAGAAATGCTGCATCAGGCGGTTCTTCATAGTCGGGGATATCACAGGTCATTATTCCGGTTCCCGATCTCGACGTTCTGTGTTCACCGCGGCGACGTAACAAATCCCGGGAACGAGGGTCAAANCCCGGACGAGCCGCTTTTGCCCGGCGACGTACCGACGCAACAGTTGTATGACGGCGCGTTCTGGTTGCCCTGATTCTTGATGACGCATTCAGTATCGCCCTTTCAGCCTGAGTAGACATACCGTGAGAAGCAGTGCGCCCGCTGTAGCGACTACACCAGATCCCGGAGACGCAGGTGCCGCCGGATTTTCGAGCCGGATTGCATACAGGTCGTTTAGGTCGCTCACGACGATCGTCGTGCCGTCGGGAGACCACTGCTGCATCATGTATGCCGAATTGTCAGTATCGAGGGGTGCGAGGCCGGAGCCGTCGCTCTCCATCACCCAGAGCGTCTGGTTCCGCGACTCCGACCGGAAGGCGATCCTGGCACCGTCCGGAGACCAGACCGGTGATCTGTCCCAGTTTCCGGTTGTCAATTGCTCCGAACCCGATCCGTCGCTATTGATAACCCAGAGAGAGAACTCCGGCCATGTTCCGGGGGGTGCCGCGACGACGTAGGCGATCCTGGTACTGTCCGGGGACCAGGCATATTCGGACACATTCCCCTCGCTGAACGTCACCTGTGCCTTGCCCGTTCCGTCGCTCTGCATGACCCAGATCTCCCGGTTTCCGGATCTCTCCGAGAGGTATGCAATCCTGTCCCCGTGCGGCTGCCACAGGGGCAGGCGCGCATCTCCATCGGTCATCAGCGGTTTTTTGTTGCCGCCATCCGCATCCATGATCCAGATGTCTGCTTCCGTGCGGATGGCCGAACCGTTCACCGCAGGCGACCCGTTCGCGGCGGTGGCCACAAAGTCCTCCCAGATGGCCGCATTATCGAAGAGGCAGGAGGTATAGACTATCCGCCTCCCATCGCTGCTCCAGTCCGCCCCGTAGCTGGAGAGCGCCAAACCGGGGACAATGCGACCGTTTTCAGTCAGGCGCACCCTCCCGGTCCCGTCAGGGTTCATCGTCCAGAGGTCGAGCCCTCCTCCGTCATCGGAGAGGAAGAGGAGTTTCTTCCCGTCCGGCGACCAGGGATCGAATTCGGTGAAGAGATTCCACGAACGGTCGTCCGTCACCGATACCGGGTTTTGGCCGTCGCGCTCCATCACCCGGATGCCAGCATGGACTCCGTCGGATGAGACGAAGGCGATCCTGGCACCGTCCGGCGACCAGAAAGGATACGAATTGAATGCCGAATCGTTCGTCAGCTGGACGACGGGTGCAGCCACTGCCGGGGGAGCGCACGCGATCAGCAGGAGAACGATACAGACCGTTTTTTGATTCATACAGACCTCTCCTGCACGTATCATGGGTATATAACGCAGGAAGCAGAAGCGTCCTCTCTACCGATATTTGACCATATGATATACCAGACCCAGCATTCAGCATGTACTTTTACTTCCACAGTGTAGGAAGAAGCTGAAGGTGCTACATCTATATTGTCTGTACCAACTTGAAGGCAGGAATCGGTATAGACAGGTTTTACGATCTCATTTAAGCCGCCAGGCCAACTCACTTTGATCGTTGTACTGAGTTCGCAGCTCACGAGCTTGGCCTGCTGACGATAATCAAAACATCCACTTACGTGCCAATCTATTGTAACATAACGGGTGCCGTTACCCCTCTGGTGCAATTCTGCAGAAGTAAGCGTTGCCGATGTATTCAGCTTAAAATCACGAACGGGACCACAGGAACCAATTGGCATATTCGCCCAGTCGCCCCAATCGCTCCAGCCACCACCAGCCATAACTCACACCCCCAGAAACCCGTCCCGCATCAGGTATTGGGGCAGCACCCATCCGTTGCAGTAGACAACATCGTCCTCATGCCGGACAATATCCGTCCCGGGATATGTCTGATAGAGCCAGAACCTATTCTGATAATTTCTGTAAGAGAATCCATTGCCCGCTAGAGGCGCACCAACAGGTTTTTCCCGTATGTTTTCGTAAACTCGTCTGAAGTTTCTGCCGGATTGAAACTCAGTTCCAGGCTGATTATAGGGAGGATAAACTGATGGCTGGTAACAGATGACAGATGCACTTTTCGGCTTAATGGGCAACCTTAAGGATCTGTTGCTGCATTCCCCGATGATCGCCAGATCGTAATTCTCTTCCTCAAGTCTTTGGATGAATCGAACATAGTCATACCCGTACCACCTGATATCCGGGAAAACATCCCAGAACTCTCCGGGGAAAGCACCCACGGCAATCACTTTCTTGTTGCTCTGCGGAAGCGTCATTCTCGGCTCAAACGTATCGAATACCAATGCTTCCGGATGATGTAAAACACGTTTTTCGTCCAGACAGGGGCTGTCCAGAGGTTCAGGTACACCAGTTACAACTTCCTGAACCTTCTTTTCCTGAAGATTTCTTTTACGAGCCTCTTCCCAGAACGTCAAAATACCGGGATCAGGAGAATAAGACTTAATGAGATTGCTGACGCAGTCCGTCCATTCGCCAAGCCAATCGTAGGGAACGATCTCGTTGTAGTTTGCAAAAAGATCAAGATATGCTGCCCCGATGGGAGAATAAGCCGTTGAAATCCCAATGATATAAACATCGAACCCTCTTGGCAACCATCGTTCAAGTGCACTTCGACTTTTTACCGCTTCAAGCGGGAGGCTATACTGGTAGCATCCCTCCTTCAAGTACAACCCGACATCCGATTGGCCTTTGATTCTTTGTAAACATGCCACCTTTTTGCCCTGCGCTCTATAATAGCGTTCAAGTGCCAGCAAAAGTGTAATTTTTCCCTGATCGCAATACGAAGCCATTACATACACTTCACTCATACTTCACTCTCCGGCAACAGGTTTCAAACTGGTTTCTGCACCTCTCGCGCCCGATGGCATCCCGGAGCAGCACATCACCTATTTCGTATGAAAATGACCCCCGATATTTTCATCCGGTATGCCTGTGGCCCCGCGGGCATCATGTGGTTTTTTGTGGAAAACGCCCGATTATTTGCTGATTCCGTGAACAGTCCCAGTACGTACCATCAGGAAGAACGGAAAGCCCCAGTATCCCTGCAATGCAACCTTTTTCCACGCAGGCCGCGGTACAGAGAATCCCTTCTTGCTCTACTCGTTCCCTGACCCGTTGCTTCTCAGATAACCAGTCCGAAAACGACAAGGGATCTAACCCATTTTCGTGAATCGGGTGATAGAGATTGAAGTTGAGCAGATAAGACCCTGTTTCGATACAGAGATATATGATATGATCGACGCACTTCAGGTTCTGTTTGTTGGCGGTAAATGAGATGCTGTGGCGAATGTTGTTCTCGTCCAGTAACCGCAGAGCCCTCACCGCACTCTCGTAACTTCCTTCACCACGGATAAAGTCGTGAACGCGATTGTCTCCGTCGATGCTGATCTGAATTCCGTCATTTCTTCGGAACAGACCAATGTATTGCGGGACAAGGATCCCGTTCGAACTCAGGGCAACATATCCGTTCAAACCTCGTACAATGCTGCAGACTTCCCCAAACTGCGGATGCAGAAGAGGCTCCCCGCCGCTCAAAATGATGGTACTCTCTGGGAGAGGAAGATCTGCCTGCAGGAAGTTGATACTTACCTCTCTTACCATCTCCAGCGGCATCGAGGTATTTCCTTTGTTCAGGTAGCAATGCCTGCACGCCAGCTGGCAGTGATCGACGATATGGAGGTCAAGGAAGTTCGCCGGCATTCATACCACTATCCCGTTCGGCACATTTTTTCCATTGCAATATCGCATCACGCGAGATTTCGTAATACTTAACTTGATAATCTTAATCATGTTTGTGATTATTTTGAAATTACTTAACATTTTCCCTTTGAGAATACGTTCAGAGCCCATCAAATTCTGTGCACCTCCGGTTTGATGGCCCCCTACTCCAGCGCACAACGCTCTGCCCCTCTCATCGACCCCCACCCCGCCCCGCAGGGGGCGGGGGCAGGCATGGCGATATGCGGGGGTTCGTTACGCGACTGGCCGGAGGGCGGGAGCGTGAGCACCGTGAGGTGAGAAGAACCGGTAGTGCTCCAGCAGAGAACTGATAATCGATCTCGGCGGATTCGACCGAAAATTTCCATTATCGGGCCCCGATAAAGCCCTATTCCGGCTGTCGTTCATCCCTGACGAGATTGGTGCCGGACCCGGCCTGTCCCTGAGTTCGACCTTTTCTCGCAAGCATGTCCTCATGCTGTGGACCGTGGTGGCTATCGCCATGGGGGGCTGACGGGGAGGGGTCTTCCCCTCCCCTGTCTCCAACGCGCAAAGATCCGTGCCTGTCATCAACCCCNCCCCACCCGCGCTTCGCGCTCCTCCCCCGCCCCTCAAGGGGCGGGGGCAGTCATGGCGATACCCCAGGGAAAGCCGTGCCCCGGATTGCATGCAAGCGGGAACACCGGGATGGGATCTCAGATGACCAGTTGTTTCGTAGGGCACTACCGGGCTTCGAGCAGGAGCATGAGAAAATACGAAGTGTTTTCGAGTTGCGATGGACGGAACGTCCGAAGCAGGAGCACCGTCAGATGCGCGCCCGGTGAACCGTCGTGCCCGGGAATTGCTATTCTCCGGGAGCAGGCGGGACGGGGTTCAACAAATCCGGTTTTTCTCGTATCGGCTGGTTCCCGGGGCACTACCCGGCATGACGGGGGAGCCGGGGTCNGTCGGGCGGCGAAAAATCGGGCCGGTGGCGCTGTCGGGGAAATTCATGTTACTAATTGTTAGTATTATATTACTTAATCTTAAGAATGGGAAATTATATAATACTCCTCGCCGTATATCTGCCTGGCGGGCGGTGGCGGGGCCGCCGGTGCCCCGGCCCGGGCCACAAAACGGCCATGGCCACCTCACCGGGCTTCCGGGGTCCATCTCCGCCGCTCGCCGAACCGCCCTGCCGGTGGCGGGGCGGCGGTGGTTGACCATGAAGAAAAGCATCACCTATAACGAAGGCGAGATCGTGCTGGACACCGACCGTGACGCCTGCATCTATTACGCACCGCGGGGCGAGCCCGGCGGGGCATATGTGCGCGGAAAGGACCTCTACCTGCACGAAGAGGACGGGGTGCCCGATGTCTACTACCTGCACTCCTGGTCGATGGAGCCCGGCGAGGACGAACTGCTCCAGACCGTCTCCATCGTCTCCGCCGAAGAGTTCCTGGAACTGCGGGGGCTCGTGCTTGCCGCATACCCGGAGAAGGCGGGGAGCCTGGCGCTACGGTCGTACGGCTACGGCATCGCGGAAGAGTTCTGAACTTCACGGTCCCGGGCGGGGGCAGGGTCGCCCTCCCCCGATCGTGCCTGCAATTTATTACAAAATAGATATTATTTAACATCAGTTGCGTCATATTCTAATATATGTTATACCGGGCACAGAGGAACGTCCTTCCGTTCACCGCCATCGTCGGCCAGAAGATAATGAAACGCGCACTCATCCTCAATGCCATCAACCCGGGAATCGGCGGCGTACTCGTCCGCGGCGAGAAAGGGACGGCCAAGTCCACCGCGGTCAGGGCGCTTGCCGGCGTGCTCCCCGAGATCGACGTGGTCCGGGGCTGCCCATACAGTTGCGATCCTGCCGGCGACGGAGGCATCTGCAATGCCTGTGCTGAGAAGAAGGCTGCAGGCGAGGAGTTGGAGACGGATCGCCGGCGAGTCCGCGTCGTCGACCTCCCGCTCGGAGTGACCGAAGACCGGGTGGTGGGCACCGTCGACGTGGAGCGGGCGATCCGTGAGGGGATGGTAACCATCGATCCGGGCATCCTCGCGGCGGTCAACCGCGGTATCCTCTATATCGACGAGGTCAACCTGCTGGACGACCACGTGGCCGACGTCCTCCTCGATGCTGCTGCTATGGGCGTCAACGTGGTGGAGCGCGAAGGCGTATCCTTTTCCCATCCTGCCAGGTTCATCCTGGTCGGCACCATGAACCCTGAGGAGGGAGAACTGCGGCCGCAACTGCTGGACCGGTTCGGGCTGCAGGTGACCGTGGAGGGGATCGTGGACCCCGCCGAGCGTGTGGCGGTCATCAGGGCCGCCGAGGCGTTCGAGCGCGACCCTGGTGAGTGTCGGCAGGTGTACGGGGTGGCGCAGGAAGAACTGCGCGAAAAAATCGTCGATGCGCGGGCCCTGTTGCCGTCGGTCACGGCTGACGATGCCCTCCTGCATGCGGTGGCGGAGGCATGCATCAGGCTCGGGGTCAGGACCCACCGCGCCGATATCGCCGTCGTCCGCACGGCCAAGACGATCGCCGCGCTTGACGGGCGGACCGCAGTCACCCGCGACGACGTCCGGGAAGCCATGGAACTCGCGCTCCCGCACCGGATGCGCCGGAAACCGTTTGAGGAGCCGAAGATTGATCCGGAAGACCTCGACGAAGCACTGCAGAACGCGGGGAGCGGGCACGACCACCCTCCCCGGGATGGCGGGGATGATGCGGCCGGTGACGAGCACCCCGGCGGAGATGGTGGAGAGTCGCCTCCCTCCGGCGGGAGTGCCGCACACGAGACCGTCCTCCCTGTCGGAGACCCAATCGATGTCAGGAAGATGAGCCTGCCGGAGCGGCGAGACACCCGGGAGCGGCAGAGAGCCTCCGGCAGGCGGTTCGAGACGTTCTCGGCGGGAAACGCGGGAAGATATGTTTCTGCCCGGTATCCGACCGGGACCGGTGACGTCGCACTCGATGCCACGCTCCGGGCCGCCGCCCCGCACCAGGTGGTGCGCGACCACAAGGGGATGGCGGTCGCCGTCCAAAAAGAGGATATCCGCGAACGGGTCAGGGTGGGGAAGGTCTCTGTCGCGTGTGTCTTCGTGGTCGACGCCAGCGGTTCGATGGGAGCCACAAAGCGGATGGAGTCGGCCAAGGGCGCGGTCCTCTCGATGCTGCTGGACTCCTACCGGCACCGCGATCGCATCGGTCTCGTGGCGTTTCGAGGAAACAGCGCCGAGGTCCTCCTCCCNCTCTGNTCGAGTGTCGATCTCGCGCAGAAACGGCTGGAGGATCTCCCCACTGGTGGAAAGACACCGCTAGGTGCCGGCCTGATGAAAGGCATGGAGGTTCTCCAGCAGGAACAACGGAAGAACGGCGAGGTGATCCCGATGATGGTCGTCATCTCCGACGGCCGGGCAAATGTCCCTCTCTCAGGCGACGTGCGCCACGAGGTCCTCGGCATCGCAGAGGAGATCCGGTCGCAGGGCATCAGGACGGTGGTCATCGATACCGAGGAGACCGGGGACTCTTTGCTTGAGTTCCGACTTGGCTACTGCAGGATGGTTGCGGAGCATGCCGGCGGCGGGTACTACCCGATCGC
>JGI24710J26742_10005153_pt1 | contig 10416 bp, 7 predicted proteins | sample BioPla2DNA2_FD_26742 | JGI IMG/M metagenome (IMG submission 26742) | reverse complement strand
TGTTATTCTAAACTTTTGGTTGGGATGATTTTTAATGTTTGGAATTGTATGTTCAATTAAGTCATCTTCTATTAGTTTTTTCAAAATTTTATTTAAACTTCCTGAAATTCGTTTTTCACCTAACGATTCTGAAATTTTTTTTCGAGAAAGAGCAACAACGCTTAATTTTTCAAGTACCTCCGAATATCTTGTTTGCTTTTTTAACTCTTGCCTTAATTCACGACCTAACTCTTGCCTTAATTCTTGTTCTAAGGCTAACTCTTGCTCTGCATCCAACTCCATCTCTTGCCCTAATTCCAAGCCTTGCCCCGACTTTTGCTTAAACTCTTGCTCCAATTTTAACTCTTGCCTCAAACCTTGCCCTAACTCTTGCCTTAATTCTTGTTCTAAGGCTAACTTCTGCTCTGCATCCAACTCCATCTCTTGCCCTAATTCCAAGCCTTGCCCCGATTTTTGCTCAAACTCTTGCTCCAATTTTAACTCTTGCCTCAAGTCACGCCCTAACTCTTGCCTTAATTCTTGTTCTAACTGTAAGTAGTAATTTTATATCATCAATTTTTCGTAACTAAAATCACTAATTTCAGAACGAAAAACAATACTTCAGTTAAAAATTTGTAAAGAAAAGCCAAACATAAAACTGCTTTTAACTTTTAACTGAATTTATTTGTCTTTAATTAATTGCCAAAATTTAATCCACGGGTTTTCGTCAAAATTTGTAGTTCTTCCTGATGTGTTTGGTAATACTCTTGCAAGAACCTTTTTATCCTTAAACAAAATCTCAAAATCGTGATAATACAAATCATTAGGATTTTCAAAATTTGTCACACAATAATTGTTTAAATATTTGCTTGATGGTGAAATTTCTGAGGTTTTGTAAAACTCTAATATCCAACTCGCTATTGTCTTTCCATTAAAACCTATTTTTTTTAAGTTAGGATACTCTTTTGTAATATTTTTGAAGAAATTCTCAACTCCCTTATGTACTAATGAATTTTCTTTATTTTCACGTAAATCTTTTTTAAGATTTTTATCTTTAGATTCAACAATTACAACTATATCGTAGAAACCAACTTTATACTTTTCAGTAAATTCTCTATAATCACTCGGTTTATAGTATCTGTCAGTAAATCCAGCTATAAACATAACTCCCCACATTTTTAAACGTTCAGATATATAGTATGCATCTATATTATTCTTGCTTTTTGCTGTCCCGATAATTAATGTTGTTATTTGTTCTTTCATTTCAATATATTTAGTAACAGTCCGTTCTACTTGCACAAAAATATACAAAAAAGGACTAAACTGAATTATGTTATGTCCCTTTTTTTATCAACCATACCTAAAACATTATATACATATTATATCAAATGTATTTTTAGAATAGTCTTAGTCTTTCTTGATTGGGATTATCTTTATATTTTTCTTCAATTTTATTTGACTTTTTACCTTCAAAAGTATTAGTTACAGTACCGTTTGAATAATATTCAGTTTTTGTATTAACTCCGTTCTCATCGTAGTAAAACATATACCCAGTTATTTTGTTATCGATGATTGATCCATACCCAACTTGTTTTACTGATTTGTTCCAATAATAAATTTTCTTGATTCCACCATTTTCATAATATTCTTTCCAAATTCCAGTTTTATAGCCATTCTCATATGAACCTGTAATTTCGGGATTACCATTTGGATAATAGAAAACAAATTCCTTATTTAATACATCAGGTTCTACTGAAATAATATTGCCTTCAAATTTTTTAACACCACTTATGTAGTAATCAATTACTTTTTGTGTTGTATCAATTCTACCATTTTCAGTATAAGTAATTTCCCTATAATATGCAGCACTATCTATTTGTGTTGTTTCTTTCCAATCAGATGTAAAGTACATACGCCATTTCCCAATCTTAATATCATTCTTAAATTCTCCTTTTATGGGCTTACCTTTTAAATCATAAAAAGTCCATGTACCATTTTTGCTCCCATTTTCAAATTGACCTTCAAATTTTGGAGTGCCATTATCATACCACTCTTTATAATCTCCAATCAGTATAGCGTTTTGATATGTGCACTCTGATTTTTTATTTCCATTTTCAAAATATTCAATAGAAATTCCGTTTAATTTACCATTCACATATGTTTCTGTCTTCATTTTGCCACCTGATTCAAAATAATAAGATTTCTCTCCATTTACTATCCCTTTAACAAAACTAATTGTACCCATCAAATTACCATTAGAGTACCATTCTGTACGCAAGCCCTCTTGAAGACCGTCTTTATTTGTAAACTCAATTTGTTTTTGCCCGTTTTCGTACCAATAAGTACTCTTTCCGTTTACAGGGTAATAGTCGTAACGTTTATTGCCATTATACCACCACCTTTGTTCTCTAACAATATCGTCTTGATCATATTGCCATTGCATAAACAGGAATCTTTTTCCATCGCTTAAATCTTCTTCACCATTTGTTAAATAAACGTATTGTTTGGCAATACCATGTTTTTTTCCATTTACATAATTTGCTTCAATTTTCAGTTTTTCATCACCTGGAAATCCATAACCTGGTAAATAGTATTCTTTCGCAATACCGTGTGGTCTACCATTAACATAATTTATTTCAACTCCGACAAGACCTCTTTCATCATACTTAATATATTTGCCGTTTTTTTGATTGCTTCCATTTACATAGTATTTTTCCTTAATTTTAGTTTCTTTCCAAGGATCATAATAGGTTTTTACAAGTTTTTGACCATAAGCACTTATGCTTACAAATAAGATTGCTGAAATGATAAATAATGTCTTTTTCATAATTATTACTTTTTTATTATAATAGATAATTTTTCACTAAAATGTCGATTTACAACAAATGCAGTTTTGGGAATATTTAAACATATTCCAAACATGAAAATTTTTTGAATTGAAAAAAAACTTATATCGCTACAACGCCGTGTGTGTGTGTGTGTGTGTGTGTGTGTGTGTAGAGAGCCGTATTAAACTTAACAAAATTTACAATTTTATTAAAGCCAAAAACATCAATATTCTCCACAGTAAAATTCATCTTTTAGATAATTTTTTGTCAAAGGTATAAATTTTAATTTTATAACAAAAGAAAAAACAAGAAATTTTTAAAATAAATTTAAACAAGTTAACCCCAAGCGAGCGTAGCGAGCTCATAATTATCAATTTTCTAAGGAACGAGTGCAGAGCCAAACTTGTTTGAACTCTGCCGAGAGACGACAGAAAATGTAGCGAAGCTAAATTATTCAATTATCAATTATCAATTCTTTAAACATCAACATCAAGTTTATACGCCACTCTTCCTAAAACCATTGCATTTTCGTATTCGTAATCGATTCTTAAAACTTTTGGTACTAATAAAGATTTTTGTATTATATCAGAAACTTCTTCTACTGTAAGTTTTCTTTCTTGNCGNACAGATAGCATAAATTTAAAAATTGCTTTTTCATCAAAAGTCTTAGAAATGCCATCTTCTACAAAGCCTATTTGAAGATAAATGGTTTTAATTCCATTTTTTAAGAACTCGCCACTTGCAGAAGCTAAATATCCATGAAAAGCTCTGTTTGCAGAAATCCATTCTGGAGTTGGACTAAATTCCACATCTTCGGCTGCTGTGCCTAAATTAAAAATGGTGGTTTTAATTTGTGGTAAAATGGAATTTATAATTTTAACTGGTGCAGTAAAATTCACTTTGTAAACTTCATCAGCATTTATTGTGCTTGCAAGATTTACAACAGAATCAAAATTTATATTTAAGCTTTTTAAATTGTTTATAAATTCTTCAACTGACAAATCATTGGCAAAATCGCAAGTAAAAACTTTTGCATTTTTAAATTTACTTAATTGTTTTAAATTTTTATTTGCTTGTAAAAACAAATTAGCACCTTTATTATAAAGCTCCTCGCTTAATTTTAAACCTATACTCCCACTCGCTCCGAGAATTAAAATATTTTTATTTTCAAAAATCCTAATTTCAGGCTCTTTACTTGGTTTTAAATTTTTATGAATGTAAGTAAATGCACCGAAATTTCCTCCCACTCCTGCTGTTGCACTTAAAATTTTAGAGTTATCAACAAGTTTTCCTTGATTTTTCAACAAACATAAACTTAACGGAACAGTTGCTCCAGAAACATTTCCATAGTATTTTTGCCCATCTAAGAAAACTTTTTCTAAATCTATATTCAAATTTTTAGCACAAGCAAATAAAATCACATTTCCAGTTTGGTGTGGAACAAAATAATCAATATCATTGCTTGTCCAATTGCTCTTTTCCAAACATTTGTTTGCAGCATTTGGAATATTTACAATAGCTCTATCCTTAATCAAACTATCATTCATATAAAGATTACGTTTATGATCAACGCCGACATAATCCAACATGTGCAAATCATGAAAATTATTTATGTTTATTACTCCAAACTTTTCATCGCTTTGTGTTTTTGTTAAAACTACTGCTGCGGCTGCATCACCAAAGGTTACATAAGGTACAAACTTAGTTCTTTGAGTTAAAAACGATGACATGGTTTCGCTGTGTGCTATTACAATATTTTTTGCTTGTGGATGTGTTTCGAAATAAGAAATTGCAGCTTCTAAATTTACATTAAATCCTGCACAGCCACTACTAAGCGTAAATGCAGGCGTATGATTTGTATCTTCGACAAGAAAAGATTTTATCCTTGCAGCAATTCCNGGAGCTTGTTCCTGTGGCGAAACTGTACTCACATACCAAGCATCAACATCAGAAGCTAAAATATTTGCGTCTTTTAAAGCATTTTGGATTGCCTCTACTCCTAATTCCAAAGAAGTGTCGGCATAATATAGTTTTTTCAAGGTTGGTGGAAATGGCGTTACGTGATTTCTTTCATAAAAACCCATAATATTTCCTGCAAAGTAATCGAAAGCTGTGGCATTCGGATTTTTTTCTTTAAATGATAAGAATTTTTCGCTTTTTTCAACTTTTTCTTTGCTAAAACCACTTAAAAATTCTTTTTCAATAGCATAAAAAATATCGTCATTAGTAATTTTGTATTTGCCTTTCGACATTCCAAAACCAGTGAATATATAATTGTTAAATTTCATTTTTTAATATTTAAGATATCCGTCTTTTATTACTTTTAAATGTGATTCATAAGAAATTCTAACTTTTGGAATTTTCATTCTATAAGCAGACTTTAAAATTCTTTCAGCAATCTTTTTAACTTCAATCATAGATTTTTGCCTAATATTATTTAAAGACATGTTTATCTGAGATTTATCGAGTTTCGCCATCATTCCTGCTTCAACAATTCCGGGCAAATAATACACACAATTAACTTTATTTTCATAAACTTTTGTTGCCAAAGAAACTGCATAAGCTCTTAAAGCTCGTTTCGAAGCCACATAGCTTGCAGAACCGGGGAATTGTGCGTCTTCGCCTACAGAACCCATGATTACTATGCTTTCAGTAACAATTTCGGAACATATATCGCATAAGTTTTTAATTGAAAAATAATTCACATCTAAAACTTTTTCAAATTCCAAATCTGAAACTTCGCTTGCCTTGCTCAACGAGCCTGTAATTGCATGAGTAACAATAAGATAGTTTATATTTTTAAATTTTGATTTTATTTCATAAACTAAATTTTCTGTTTGGTTTTTATCACTTAAATCTGCTTGCACTAAGTCGATTTTGACTTTATATTTGCTTAAAATATCGTTTTTAATTTTAGTGATTTTTTCCGAATTAGAATTATAATGTAAAATTAAATTTCCACCTTTTTCGGCAGCTTGCATAGCAATTTCTCTGCCTATTCCGCCACTTGCTCCTGTAATAAAAATTGTTTTATTTTCAAGTTCTGCTTGAGAATGATTTTCAGTATTATTTTGTGGAACTATATAAGCAAAACCGCCGAATTCACCTCCTAATCCAGCAACAGAAGTAATTATTTTATCTCCAACTTTTAGTTCATTTTCCAAAAGTAAATCCAAACAAGCAGGAATAGATGCACCGCTTAAATTTCCATAATTATATTGAATTTCTTTATAAACTTTGTTTTTCTCTATTCCTATCTTTTTTGCGACAGAATCAACAATAGCATTTCCTGTTTGGTGAGGAATAAAATATTTTAAATCTTCAATTTTCCACTGAGTTTCTTTCAAAATTTTATTAAAAGTATTTGAAATATTTGGTACAGCTCGGCTTTTTACCATTCGAGGGTTCATAAAAAGTTTGCCATTTGGGTCTGCTCCTAAAAAATCGAGCATTTTTGTGTCTTCGCTATTTGTAATATAGACCACTCCTTCTTGATTCTCTGTTTTAACTCTGCTTAAAATCACAGCCGCAGCCGAATCGCCAAAACTCGAAAAAGGAACAAAATCTTTTGTATTTGGTAACAAAGCCGACATTACTTCTGTATGTGCAATTAAAATATTTTTTGCTTGGGGATTTTGCTTAAAATACATTATTGCATTTTCTAAATTTATATTAAAACCAACGCAAGCAGAAGTTAAAGAATAGCATGGAGCTTGATTATCAATATCTGCGAAATATGCTTTTGCTATTTCAGCAATTCCAGGTGCAAATTGTGTTTGAGTGGCAGAACTTACAAACCAAGCGTCTATTTCGTTGCCATTTAACTTAGTTTTTTCTAAAAGTTTTTCTATTGCATTAACACATAAATCTAAGGAATTTTCGGCTTCTTCATATTTATGAGTTGTTGGCGGAAAAGATACAACATGAAATCTTTTGTAAAATCCCATTATATTCCCTACCATATAGTCGAAAGCTGAAGTTTTAGACTGTNTTTTTNTAAATTCTTGATAATCTTCTGAATTTTCAATTCTATGATAATCAAAGCCTTCCAAATAATGCGACTTGACATATTTTTCAATCTCATCATTTAGAATTTCATAATTTCCTAAAACGAATGATGTTCCTTTAAAAATAAAACTGTCTTTCATACTTTGTTTCTCTTTTCAAAAAATTGTTTAATTCTTTCTTTTCCGTCAGTCTGCAATACAGATGAAAATTCTCGTGCTTCCATTTCTAACAATTCGTTTACATCTAAAAACATTGAACTAATTAAAATCTTTTTTATTGCTCTTAATGATTGCGAACTTTTTGTACAAAGTAATTTTGCAAATTTTTCAGTTTCTATCATTAATTCATCGGACTTATAAATTTTTTGTACAAATCCCTTTTCCAAAGCTTTTTCAATTGGAATTTGGTTTCCTGTAAACAAATAATAAGCGGAATCAGCCAAAGAAAAATATTTAGAAAACATGCAAATTCCGCCTGCTGCCGGAATTAGTCCTATATCTGATTCGGGTAAACGCAAAATTGTATTTTTTCCTGCAAATCTAATATCACAATGTAAAGCTAATTCCAAGCCACCGCCAAGCACATATCCGTCTAAAGCTACAATTACAGGAATTTCTAAATTTTGCAAACCAGAATAAACTCTTTGCAGTCTTAAACACATTGCAAGACCTAAATCGTAATCGGCAGCAGCAATTTCGTTAAGTTCGCCACCTGCAGAAAAAACATCTTTACTAACACTTGAAATAATCAATACTTTTAAATCATAATTAGTTGAAAAATAGTTAATTGCACTTTCAAGCTCACCAATAAGTTCTTGACTTAACAAATTAAGTTTTTTAGGATTATTTAATTTTAAATAACCAATATTATCTTTCGTTTCTACAATTATTGTTTTGTAATTCATATTTAAAAATTATTCTGCATAAAAATTAATAATTTCGCTTATTGCTTTTTGACAAACCGGACAGAAGTCAACACCAAGACTTTTCATTTTACAACTAATATAAGGTCTGTAAATTCCTTGTTTTTGATAACCAGCACCTTCGTAAACGCCAATAGTTTTTAAATTTTCCTTTGTAACAGGAGTTGGAATTGGTGTATTTTCGTCTAACATATTTTTCCATTTTGAATCGAAATTCACCAAAGTTGTAAGATTTGCTTGGTAAGGCTCTAATTTTTTGTTGTAAATATCTTCATAAGAAACTTCGTCTGCATAATACTCATCTCCTAATGCTGCGAGAGAATGTCCAAGTTCGTGAACAAAAACTTCGAATCTATGTGAATTTTTTGCACTTGTGATATTCCAAAAATTATAAATTCCGCCACCGCCATAAGTTTCGGTATTAACTAAAATACAAATTTGGTCGCATGGAGCTAAGCCTGCATAATCTCTAACAGAATGATAATCGCTTGTTGTTAAATATCTGTCGGAACGAAAAGTGTAAAAATTTGTATTCANAGCTGTTGATTTCCATATTTTTTCGTGTGGAATATCAGTTCCGCTTTCTAAAGAAATTGCTGCAACTGCCCAAATATTTATTTTTTCCTTATTAGTCTTAAAAGGCTCTGTTTCAAACAAATACTCAGCAGTTTTCTGTACATCTTCGTAAAAACTATCGATTTCATTTTTAGTATATCCATCTCCAATAAAAACTAAATCCAAAGCGTTTTCTGGTTCAAGTTTTCCAAAAATCTTTTTCACTTCCGCATTTACAGGCTTTTCGTAATTTATTGCTAAATCTGCTGGGTCTATTTCAATTTCAAAAATTTTCTTAAAACTATTATCTTCATATTGACGACTTGACAGCTCAACTTTTACCTTATTTTTTGGAAAAGGAATTATCAAAGACTCTGGAAATCCCCTACTCATAGTTTTTGCTTCTGCGGTAAATTGCCATTCTTCAAAAAGCGAACAAAAACCATAAGAATAAATTAAAGTTTTTGTTTTTAAATCAAAAACCTCTACAAAATAGCTTCCATAAGCAAATTTGTCAATTAAATTATTTTTTCTTCCGCCCCATTTTTCTTCAAATTTTAGCTCTTTAAATAATATTTGCTCAGTTTTGTCAGTACCTGTATGGTAATAATCAATTCTTAAGCCATTATCTTTAAACCATTTGTCAAAACTGTTTTGAGCATAAACATTTGTATGCGTTAAAAGGACTGTTGTCAATATTGTTATGTTAACAAAAACTCTATAAATCTTTTTCATATTTATTATTCTTTCTTTATTTTTGCCGACACAAATTTACACAANTAATTTAATTGACATGGATTTTTATAAGATCATTAGTAATTTAAAAACTTGGTTAGCTAGTTACGATTTAAGTTCATCTACAGTTAACCTAATTTCTTCCTTAATTGTATTGGCTTGTATTATAGTGGTTAGTTGGTTTGCTAATTACATTACAAAAACAATTATTTTAGCAATAATTAAAAAATTTGTTAAAAAAACAAAAGCTACTTGGGATGATATTATGCTTGAACAAAAAGTTTTTCATAAATTATCTCAATTAGTACCTATATTAATAGTTTATTACGCCATAGAACTTGCTTTTATGGATTATAACTGGGCAATTTTGCTTGTAAATAAACTAACTATAGTATATTTAATAATTTTGATAGTAAGAATAATTTTCTCTTTCTTAAATTCACTTGACGAAATTTATGCTCAGAATGTAGGTGCTAAAAAAGGCACAAGCATAAAAAGTATTATGCAAGTTTTAAAAATATTTGTCCTTATAGTTGCTGTAATAATAACATTATCATATTTACTAAACAAAGAAGTTGGCTATTTCATCACAGGTTTAGGAGCTATGACCGCCGTTTTAATGTTAATATTTAAAGATTCAATTTTAGGTTTAGTTGGTGGTATACAACTTACAACTAATGATATGGTAAGAATTGGAGATTGGATAAGTATGCCAAGTAAAAACATTGACGGAGATGTTATTGAAGTAGGTTTAAATACTGTTAAAGTTCAAAATTTTGATAAAACTATTTCTACTATCCCTCCTTACACTTTGATGACTGAAAGTTTTAGCAACTGGCGTGGAATGAAAGAAGCAGGTGGAAGAAGAATAAAACGTTCTGTAAAAATTGATATGTCATCTGTAAAGTTCTGCGATGATGAATTATTAGANCGACTTTCAAAAATTCATTTAATAAAAGATTATATTGCCGAAAAAAGTGCTGAAATAGAAGAATATAACAAGACTCATCAATACGACTTGAGCGTTTTAGCCAATGGAAGAAGAATGACAAATTTAGGTACTTTTAGAATGTATATGATTAATTATTTAAGGGCTAATGAAAACATAAAACAAGATATGACCTTGTTAGTTAGACAATTAGAATCAACACAAAACGGATTACCATTAGAAATTTATACTTTCACTGCTTCAACAGAATGGNCTGTTTATGAAAAAATTCAATCTGATATTTTCGACCATATTTTTGCTGTACTTCCTGAATTTGATTTAAGAGTTTATCAAGCACCAAGTGGGGAAGATTTTAAATCAGTTAAAAGTTAAAAGCGATGCACTGAACGTAGTTGAAGTGTTAAAAGCGATGCACTGAACGTAGTTGAAGTGTTAAAAGT
>JGI24710J26742_10005149_pt1 | contig 10419 bp, 10 predicted proteins | sample BioPla2DNA2_FD_26742 | JGI IMG/M metagenome (IMG submission 26742) | reverse complement strand
CTTGTCTATTGCCTGACTGTAGTATCAAGGGACAGGGGCAAAAACCAAATAAATGGCCTTTTTATTGGCCAGGGTAGGCAGACCTTTGAGCAGGCAGCCTCTCTTAGCCAGAGGCTAAACCTAGACCTAGTTAAAAAGCCTTTAGACAAGGTAGTAGTTTACCTAAGGCCAGAGGAGTTTAAGTCCACCTGGCTGGGCAACAAGGCCATATACAGGACCAGGATGGCTATAAAAACCGGTGGCGACCTAATTATCCTAGCCCCTGGAGTCAGGCAGTTTGGTGAGGATAGTCAGATCGATAGGCTAATCTTAAAGTACGGCTATAGGGGAAGGGACCAGATACTTGACCTTTACAAGACAGAGGAGGACCTACAGGCCAATCTATCTGTTGCAGCCCACCTAATCCATGGATCCTCTGACGGTAGATTTAATATCTACTATGGGGCAAAGCACCTGTCTAAATCACAAATTGAAGGGGTAGGCTACTTTTATATTGACTATGATGAGGCCACTAGTCGCTATTGTCCTGAATCTTTAGAGGATGGATTTAATATATTGCCAGATGGAGAGGAAATCTTTTTTATCAGTAACCCTGCCTTGGGCCTGTGGGCCTTGGAGGAAAATTTTCTTTAGGAGGTAATGAAAATGGATTTAGTAACTATCAAAAGTGACAAGCTAGAGGCAGTCATATGTCCTGAGCTTGGAGGCTCAATCTATAGCCTAAGGTACAAAAAGGACGACCAGTGGCTAGATATCATGAGGCCTACGACCAAGGAAGCACTAGAAAATAAGGATGCACCCGAGTTTGCCTCCTACCACCTGATTCCCTATTCCAACAGGATAGAGGGTGGCAGGCTAAACTTTATGGGCAAGACCTACCAGCTAAAGATTAACGAAGAAGGCCATGCCATGCACGGGGATGTCTTAAACAGGCCCTTTAAGGTTTTATCTAGGACCGAGTCAGAGCTCCTATTAGCCTTTGACTCCAGGGACTTTGATGATATTAACTGGCCCTTTCCCTTTAGTGTAAAGATGGGATTTGGCATAAGTAGCGGCCTATTTACTAGCTTTTTCAATATAAAAAACGAGGGTGACGAGCCAATGCCAGCTGGCCTTGGGACCCACCCCTATTTCCAGAAAAAATTAACCGACAAGGACCAGGATGTTTACCTAACCCTACCTCAGGTTGGCCTTTACCCCGGTGAGACAACCATACCAACAGGGACTTATGTTGACCTGCCGGCCAATATGGACTTTACCAAGGAAAGGCCCATAGACAATAATCAGTTTATCGACAACTGCTTTAAGGCTAAAAAGGGTCCCTATACTATTAACTGGCCAGGGACAGGGGTTAGGCTGCAAATGGATGCAGACTCTTACTTTGAACACCTAGTACTTTACACACCCCTAGAAAAGGACTTTTTCGCAGTGGAGCCAGTGACCAACTGCAATAATGGCTTTAACATGGCAGAAAAGGGGATAAAGGATACAGGTACAGTCATACTAAAAGCAGAAGAAAAGCTATATGGAACAGTACTAATTAGCATAGAGGGTTAGGAGGAGCTAGATGTCAAGACCTAAAAATGTAGTTGTGGCCCAATCAGGAGGCCCAACCCCTGTTATAAATAACTCCCTTAGGGGCGTTATTGAAACTATAAAGAGTTTTGGGGACAGCTTTGGCAGGATCTATGCTGGCTGGCATGGGGTTGAGGGCATCTTAAAGGAAGAGTTACTTGACCTGTCTAGCCAGTCCGATGATGAGATAGGCCTGCTTCGGACTAGCCCCACAGCAGGAACCATAGGGACCTGCAGGTACAAGCTAAGAGAAGAAAAGCAGGAGGACTTTGACCGGATCATAAAGGTGTTTAAAGCCCATGATATAGGTTACTTTTATTATATAGGTGGAAATGACTCCATGGATACAGCTAGCAAGATCGCCCGGCTAGCAGCCGAGCGAGGCCTGGATCTAGTCGCAACCGGTGTCCCAAAGACAATAGACAACGATGTAGGTGACCAGGACTTTAAGCTAATTGACCACACACCTGGCTACGGGTCTGTAGCCCGCTACTGGGCCACCATGGTACAAAACGCCAACGAGGAAAACAAGGGCTCATACCCTGCAGACCCGGTCCTGGTTATGCAGGCCATGGGTAGGAGGATAGGCTTTATACCCGCGGCTGCAAGGCTAGCTGACCCTAAGAGGGAAATGCCCCTGCTTATCTACATGACCGAGGCAGGGGTGACCCTAGAGAGGATTGCAGATGAGATAAATGACCTACTAAAGGCTAGAAAGAGGGCCATAGTGGTAGTAGGCGAGGGCCTTGACCTAGTAGATATAGGGGAGAGAAAGGATAGCTTTGGCCATACTGAGTTTGGCGCTAGCCAAATGACTGTAGCCCAGCTACTAGTAAACCATCTAAATAACATGGGCCTAAAGGTAGCAGGCTCAGCCAGGGGCCAGGTGCCAGGTACAGACCAAAGGGCTAGTATCCAGCTAGCATCACCAGTTGACCTAGACGAGGCCTACAGGCTAGGGCAAAAGGCAGTCGAAATCTCAGTCCATGATGGGTCAGGCTATATGTCAACCATTATTAGGAGGCCAGGCCCCATATATCGGGTTGACTATGACAAGGTGCCTCTTGACCTGGTTGCAAATTCAGAGAGGACCTTTCCAAAAGAGTGGATAAAAGACTCCCTGTCTGATGTAACAGATGACTTTATAAACTATGCTAGGCCCCTTATAGGGGAGGACNTAGTCCAAGTGCCAATGGTAAATGGGCTAATGAGGTATGCATCCTTTAAGCCCATCTTTGCAGATAAAAAGCTAAAGCCCTATACCCCCTGTGGCTATAGGAGATAAAAGGAGGCAAAAGCCATGACTGATCCAGCAATAAAGTTAAAGACCCTAGANAAAAGTCATGACTTTTTAATTGGGATAGATTCAGATGGCTGCGTGTTTGATACCATGGAGGTAAAGCACAAGGAGTGCTTTATCCCTAACATAATAAATGAGTGGGACCTACAGGCCATATCAAAATATGCTAGGGAGGCAGCAGAGTTTGTAAACCTATACTCAGTATCTAGGGGTATAAACCGTTTTCCCGCCCTTGTAAAGGTCTTTGACCTCTTAGCTGACAGGCCTGAGGTTAAAAAAAGGAATTTCAAGCTCCCCAATCTAGATAGCCTAAGGGCCTGGATTGAGGAAGAGACTAAACTTGCTAACCCTGCCCTAGAGGAAAAGGTAAAAGGGACAGGAGACCTAACCTTAAAAAGGGCCCTTAAATGGTCAAGGGCAGTAAATGATTCAGTAGAAAAGATAGTAAGGGGGGTACCTCCTTTTCCCTATGTAAGGGAATCCTTAGAGAGGCTCTCTCCCCTGGCAGATATGATAGTGGTCTCTGCAACCCCGACAGATGCCCTAGAGAGGGAATGGACAGAGCACAAGTTAAAAGGCCTAGTAAAGGTCATAGCAGGCCAAGAGATGGGCACAAAGAAAGAGTGTCTAGCCTATGCTATTTTTGACCGGTACCAAAAGGAAAGGGTCCTGATGATAGGGGATGCGCCTGGAGATTTAAGGGCTGCCAAGGAAAACGGCATCCTGTTTTATCCTATAAACCCAGGTCATGAGGATATATCCTGGCAGCGCTTTTACGAAGAAGCAATAGATAGGTTAATGCAGGGTAGTTACAAAGGGGCCTACGAGGATAAATTAATAGAGGAGTTTAAGGCCTACCTACCGGCGACTCCCCCCTGGAAGGCCTAGAAAAGGAGGATTTTTTATGAATACTGGCAAGGCTGATATAGGTCTAGTTGGCCTGGCAGTCATGGGCGAAAACCTAGTTATGAATATGGAGAGCAAGGGTTTTACCGTGGCTGTCTACAACAGGACCCTAGACAAGGTCACAAGCTTTATAGAGGCTAGGGCGCAGGACCTAAATATTATCGGTACATATTCACTAGAAGAGCTGGCGGACACACTTAAAAAGCCTAGAAAGGTCATGCTAATGGTAAAGGCCGGTAGGCCTGTAGATGACCTGATAGACAGGCTATTAGACCTACTAGACCCTGGTGATATTATAATAGATGGAGGTAATAGCTACTTTCCAGACACTATTAGGCGGACAAAAAAGGTCGAGGAAAGGGGCCTTTACTATATAGGAACAGGCGTATCAGGTGGCGAGGAGGGAGCCTTAAAGGGTCCATCCATTATGCCAGGAGGGTCAAAGGCTGCCTGGCCCTATTTAGAGCCAATATTTAAAAAAATAGCAGCCAAGGTTGATGACGGGACCCCTTGCTGTGATTGGGTTGGCAGTGACGGGGCAGGTCATTTTGTAAAGATGGTCCACAATGGTATAGAGTATGCCGATATGCAGCTAATAGCTGAGGCCTATTATATCCTAAAGCATGGTTTAGGCCTGGAGGAGAGAAAGATCCATGAGGTCTTTGCCAGCTGGAATGAGGGCGAGCTAAACTCATACCTTATCGAGATAACAAGGGATATCCTAGGAAAGGTGGACAAGGAAACAGGCAGGCCCATGGTGGAACTAATCCTAGATACGGCAGGCCAAAAGGGGACAGGCAAATGGACTAGCCAGGTGGCCCTTGACCTGGGGGTATCAGCCCCTACTATAACAGAGGCTGTATATGCTAGATTTATCTCCGCTATAAAGGACCAGAGGGTAGAGGCTTCAAAGGTCCTAAAGGGACCCGAAGGGAAAGTTAAGGCAAATAAAGAGGACTTTATCGAGGCTGTTAGGCAGGCCCTTTTTGCCTCAAAGATATGCTCCTATGCCCAGGGTTTTGCCATGATGAAAGAGGCTAGCATAGAATACGGCTGGGACCTAAACTTTGGCCAGATAGCCCTTATGTGGAGGGGTGGCTGTATTATTAGGGCCCAGTTTTTAGACCATATCAAGGAGGCCTTTGACAAGGACAAGGACCTTGAAAACCTCCTACTTGCCCCCTACTTTAAGGAGGCCGTAGAAAGGGCCCAAGACTCCTTTAGGATGGTGGTCAGCGAGGCCATAAGGCTAGGCCTACCAGTGGCTGCCTTTTCCTCTGCTATCTCCTATTATGACTCCTATAGGACAAAAACCCTACCTGCCAACCTAATACAGGCACAAAGAGACTACTTTGGGGCCCATACCTACCAGAGGATAGACAAAAAAGGGACCTTTCACACTGAATGGCTAACAGAGGGTCAAAAAGTGACAAGTGACCCGGTATAGGTACAAATACAAACTTGTATCGATGAAATTATGCAAAATGCGTAAAAAACCTGTTGATATATCCTGCTAGCGGTGGTACAATAATTACAAGTAAATATAGTTAATACTAAATTATGGCATTTTTTAAAAAGACCTATAATACGTGACCTAAAGGAGGGCCCATAATGACAGTCGAGACTATCAAACTTAAGATCCGCTCAAAGCAGGACGAGCTAAACAAGTTGACTTTGGAGTGTGAAACATTAACCAGCAAGGATGTTTTAGCCCTTAGCAGGCAGCTTGATGAGTTAATAGTTAAATATATAAAATTAAAGAAAAATAAAAAGCAATATCAATAGATTACTAAAAAACCGGAGCTTTGGCTTCGGTTTTTTCTTGAAGAATTGTTGTTACATGTGTATATATGTGATAGTATAATTAAGGATTAGACTGAATTGTTAAAAAATTGGCTTTTTTATGCAAGTTGCGTATTGTTCTAAATTATCAATTGTGTTATATTAAATAGGTGTACTTTTTTATATAATACAACAGTTTTGGAGGTTTCCATGGAAGAGCTGGATTTAAGAGACATTATAGATATTATCACTAAACGTATATGGATAATAGCAGCTATCACAATATTCGCCCTTCTAATGGGCATAATTTTCAGTGTATTTATCTTAGATGACATATATGCCTCATCTACAACCCTAATAGTCAGGGAAAATAGAAAAGATGGAGGCAGTGTTCAGCTTAGTGATATAAACCTAGCCCGTAACCTAGTCGATACTTATAGCGTTATCATAAAAAGTGATAGGGTACTTGAAAAGGTAGTCACTGAACTTAGGTCTGACCTAAGCCTTGGCCAACTCCGAAATAAGATATCCGTTAGGGCCGAGGGTAATACTGAGATAATTAGGATCTCAGTTGAGGATATAAATCCTGAAACAGCTAGAGATATAGCCAATTCAGTTGCCAGAGTATTTATAAATGAGATACAAGAGCTCATGGATATGGACAATGTACAAATCATTGATGAGGCAAGGGAACAGAGCTCCCCTGTAAAACCAAATGTAAAGCTAAATATTGCTATTTCTCTTATCTTAGGCCTCATGCTAGGGATAGGCCTAGCCTTTATCATAGAACTCTTGGACAAGACTATAAAGGAACCGGACTTCATAGAAAAACAGCTAGGGCTACCTGTTCTAGGTGTTATCCCGGAAATAGAATAGGGGTGCAGGCATGGCAGATTCAACAATTCTAAAAGGCAACCAATTATCAAAGGCTTCAGCAGCAGAGGCATACAAGACCCTTAGGACCAATATACAGTTTTCAAGCCTGGACAAGCAGCTAAAGGTATTAATGGTGACCTCAGCTAGTCAGTCTGAGGGGAAAAGCACAACAGCTGCTAACCTTGCTATAACAATAGCCCAGTCCGACAAGAGGGTACTACTCATTGACAGCGATTTAAGAAGGCCTCATATACACAAGGCCCTTAGCCTCTTAAATGTAAAGGGGCTTACAAATGTATTAGTGCAAAGCATAGATTACAAGGATATTTGTAACACTGTTGGGGTAAAAAACCTTGAGGTATTAACCAGTGGCCCAAAGCCACCAAACCCTTCTGAGCTAATAGGTACTGCCAGGATGGAGTCCCTTATAACAACAGTGGCCAGTGAATATGACACTGTGATAATAGACGCTCCACCAGTCCTACCTGTAACTGATGCTGCTGTTTTATCAAGATTGGTAGACGGGGTAATTTTAGTTGTAGAGTATGGCTCTACCAGCTATGAGATGGCCCAGGAGGCTAAGGATGATCTAGAGAGGGTAGGGGCTAACATAATTGGGGCAGTACTCAACAGGTATCCAATAGAAAAGAAGGGCCGCTATAACTATGAGTATGATCAGGATTTACCAAAGAAGCAATCGACGCGAAGCTTTTCAAAGGGTGTTAGAAGAGCCTAAAGTGAGTGATTCCTTATGATTGACCTTCATTGTCATATATACCCTGGGGTAGATGATGGACCCATATCCCTAGAAGAAACTAGGGCTATGCTTGATATTGCAGTGACCGAAGGTATCAGGACCATCATTGCAAGCCACCACTTTAGCGAAGAAGACCATACGGTGGAGACCTACCTAGATGCTATACAAGAAGCCAAATCACAGGTACAGCCCCTGATAGATGACCTATCAGCTGATATAAAAATATTAGATGGGGCAGAGGTCTTTATAAGTCCTAATATAATACACATAAAGGACCTAAAAAAGCTATGTATAAATAATTCTAGATACCTACTAATAGAGCTACCTATGATGGATATACCCATCTATACAGAGGATGTAGTCTATAGCCTAAAGATCAATGGGATAACGCCAATTATAGCCCATCCTGAGCGCAATAGACGAATAGTACATGAACCTAGCACCCTAGAGCCACTAATAAACCTAGGAGCTCTAGCTCAGGTAAATACCGGTAGCATAACAGGCCTCTTTGGCAAACATGTACGCAAGACTGCCAAAAAGCTAATAAAGCAAAACATGATACATGCACTAGGCAGTGATGCCCATTCTCCCCGAAGACGAGGCCCCTATATGAAGGAGGCTGCAAGGCAGCTCACAAAGTGGGCTGGGAGCCATGCTGCAAGAAGGATTTTGCACACTATCCCAGAGGCAATAATAAATGATGGGTATATTGAGGTATCAGATAAGTAAAAAAATTAATACTCTACGCATATTGTGACAACTTTTTTAATTTTATTATGCTATCATATTGAAATGTTACTAATGCACAAATTTATTAAAAAAGGGTTTGCTGTTTCGGCGCAGATTCTTTTTGCATAATGACATAGTTTTTTCCATGTCCGCTTTCAGTAGAGAGGGGGCAATGGCGGAGCTATGCATATAGAGGTGAGACAAGCACGACGTGAGTAGGGTGAAAGGACCAAGACCACAAGATGTAGCATAGGAGTTATGAAAAATTAAGATGGTTAAACAACATATTGATCGGAGTAACTGCTCGAACTTTTCGATGAGTTGATGCCGTTGAAAAATTGATTTAATATATAATGAAAGCTGACGGAAGGGGGCCAAGCTATGAACTCAGAGATTATCATGTATCAGACAGAAGATGGTTTGACGAAAATAGAAACAACGTTTGATGGTGATACCGTATGGCTTTCATTAGATCAAATGGCTGAGTTGTTCCAACGAGATAGAAGTGTCATTGGTAAGCATATAAGAAATATTTTTAAAGAAGGCGAATTAGAGAAAGATTCAGTATGGGCAAAATTTGCCCATACTGCCTCAGATGGTAAAGAATATCAAGTGGACCATTACAACCTCGATGTAATCATATCTGTTGGTTATCGTGTAAAGTCATTACGCGGTACACAATTTCGTATTTGGGCAAATAAGATCTTAAAAGAGTATCTTAAAAAAGGATTTGCTATGAATGACGACCTTCTTAAAAACGCAGGAGGCGGCAACTACTTTCAAGAACTTCTTGAGCGTATTAGAGATATTCGATCAAGTGAGAAAATCTTTTACAGGCAAATACTTGATATTTATTCAACAAGTATTGTTATGATCCAAGAGCATCTGAATCCGTAGCGTTTTTCAAGATAGTACAAAATAAAATGCACTTTGCAGCGCATGGTCACACAGCTGCAGAAATTGTTTATTTACGAGCTGACGCAGATAAAGACTTTATGGGAATGACAGCCTTTGATGGAAAAAGTTTGAGAAAAGCCGATGCATCTATTGCAAAGAACTATTTACAGGAAGATGAAATTAAAATTTTGAATAGATTAGTCACCCCATATCTAGAGTTTGCTGAACTCCAAGCAATCAGGCAAAGGCCAATGTATATGAAAGATAGGATACAAGTTTTTAGCAATGGGGACAATGGCGTCGATACGAAATATTTTTAGTCATGGTGATGAAGAACGTCGAAGTCCAGAAGAATGCTTTGAGATGTTGCTATTCATAAACTGGCTTTTTAGAAGCATCAAAACATTCGAAGAGCAGCAAGAAGATTAACAAGAAATCAAGAAGGTGCTAAACACATAAAAGCACCTATATACAATAGATAGACTTTAAGCAAGAGAGGATGAGATTGAATGGCTGAGAATAAAACAAGCACTACTAATAATAAGATCAGGCTCGCCTCACCACACATGAGTGATGAAGGTTATGAAATGCAATATATACAAAAAGCATTCGATACAAACTGGGTAGCTCCACTAGGACCTAATGTAAATGAGTTTGAAAAAGAGTTAGCAGCTAAAGTAGGTTCAAAACACGGTGCAGCTTTAGTATCGGGAACAGCAGCTATTCATTTAGCCCTTAAAGCTGTAGGTGTTGGTGAGGGTGATATCGTTCTTTGCCAAAGTCTTACTTTCTCTGCTACTGCTTACCCTATTATATATCAGAATGCTACACCAGTATTTATAGACAGTGATTATGAAACTTGGAATATGTGTCCTAAAGCATTAGAGGCAGCCTTTGAGAAATATGGAGATAAAATTAAAGCTGTTTTAGTTGTGCATTTATATGGTCTATCAGCTGATATGGATAAGATTATGGAGACTTCTAATAAGTACAATGTGCCGGTCATAGAAGATGCAGCTGAGTCTTTAGGAACTTACTACAAAGGGAAACATACGGGAAGTTTTGGTGAGTTTGGAGTAATTTCGTTTAATGGAAATAAAATTATCACTACTTCTGGTGGTGGAATGTTAGTTTCTGATGATGAAGAAAAGATAAAAAAGGTAAGGTTTTGGTCTAAACAGTCCAGAGATGTAGCAAGGCACTACCAGCATAGCGAATTAGGATTCAATTATCGTATGAGCAATGTAGTTGCTGGGATTGGTAGAGGACAGCTTAAAGTATTAGAACAGAGAGTAGATAAGAAGAAATATATATTTGAGTTTTATAAGAGAGAATTGGGTGGTTTTGATGGCGTAGACTTTATGCCAATCAATGACTGGAATGAACCTAATTATTGGCTAAGTGTGATGACTTTAAAGGGTAAAGTAAGACCTCTTGATGTTATGGAAGCGTTGGAGAAAGAGAATATTGAACCAAGACCTGTTTGGAAGCCGATGCATATGCAGCCATTCTTTGCTGAGTATGATTATATTGGTTCAGATGTAAGCGAGAAGCTGTTTGAGAATGGTGTGTGCTTGCCATCTGATACGAAGATGAC
>JGI24710J26742_10005147_pt1 | contig 10423 bp, 8 predicted proteins | sample BioPla2DNA2_FD_26742 | JGI IMG/M metagenome (IMG submission 26742) | reverse complement strand
GGTGACGATCATCATCGCGGCCGTGGTGAGCGGATTTGCGGGCGGGTTGATGACCTCGCGGGAACCCGCCCCGTCGGCGAACTTTGATGTCAGCATGACAACTAAGAGTCTCGAACTGGTGGTACGGTCGGCTTCCGAGGATATCCCCTCGAAGGACATCATGATTGTTCTTTCGAAAACCGGACAGACACGGAAATTGGTACCAAAGAGTTCAACAGTGCCATTTGGATTTAACATTGTGGAAGAAGTGCGTGAGGGTGCTGCAGCAGGAGGTTTCAAGGATTCCGACGATGTCGCCAAGGCTCCTAATTCGACTACACAAGCGGCACATGAAAACAATACAGTACAGTGGTTCGGAAACTATACCCTGAAAACCGGATCACGGATGAGCGCCTCTGGGACTGCGCTTAAAAGCGGCCTTGAGGGACTATATCCTCCTCCAGACGGTTTAGAGAATCTAAATTCAAAGAATAAGGGTGGGTTCCTTGGGGCTATAGATGAAGATCAGTGGAAGGAGATATTTGGAAACGGTTATGGGGTATCTCCAACTTATGAGGGCGAGATGACAGATAATGTCTTAAAAGGAGCGCTTGACAAAATTACTAATACGACTCTTAAGACTGCGTTAAAGACTGCACTGAATACGGATGATGACGACGCTGAGTTCTATGCAATAGCCACCGATCTGAACTGGCGCTTCGGGCAGACGATCATATACGGTGATGGCTTCGGAAGTATCACCGTGGCCGCTGGTGACCGTGTCACCGTGTCGATCGTCCATACCCCATCCGGTCAGACCATGTTTACGAAGACCGTCACGGTGAAGGGAGCATAACGATGAATACGAAAGAAGAATCACGGGATGCAGCGGTATCGCCGGTCATCGGTGTCATGCTGATGCTTGTCGTAACCATCGTCATTGCAGCGGTGGTCTCCTCCTTTTCGGGAGGGTTGGGTACGGCGAAGGATACCACGCCGACGATCACCTTCAAGGCCGATCTGAGCGTAGAAGATGGTCTCACCATAACATGCCTTGGTGCCACTCCCGGCAAGGATGTGAATTTCGATGTCTGCATCGGTACCAGCGATACCAACTGGTATAAAGTTGGATCGGGCTCCACGGGTACCTTTAGCCCCGGGTCAAGCATCAACTACAATGCAAAGAAACTTGACCAGGGATTCATCGATGCATTTGGAGACTTTGGAGGGTATGAGAATACCGGAATGTACGTGCCGAATCCGAGCTTTATCGGCAAGACCTACACCGTCCAGCTGATCAGTGAGGATGCCGGTATCATCGGGAAAACACATGCCGTCCTCACGGCATAACTGCTCAACTACCCGATAAACCTTTTTTTTGAGGGGGGCTGCACGCCCCTGCATTGGAGCGGGGGAGATCACCTCGGATCGACCGGATCGCCGACTTCGAGTTTCTTCACCTCTCGCGGCAGGAGGCCCCGGCCCTCCTGCGGCGAGGAAGTGTGCCCCCGTGGGCGTGATAGCTCCCCCTCGGTCCACAGCATGCGGCGGGACCACCTTCATGCACGCCTCGTACAGCGACCCCCCGCGTCCGCATGGCCGTGAACAGATCGACGCGCCCGGCCTCTGGCGCTCGTTGAGCACGGCTGAGAGCCATCAGGCAGTGCAGGAGGGTTTGGGCAGAAGACCCGGAGGCGCGCCAGAACCACGACGACAGGGGGGAGTCCTGCCGGAGCAACTCCGTCCCACCTGCCGGGGGTGTTGATCTCACGAAGAAATAGTAATGGTAGGGGCGGGTTCGGGAGGTCGTTCCCGCCCCCCCTCTGGTTTGCCACCCTCCCCGGGCATCCGGTATGATCCCCATCCAGTGCGTTTCCTTTCCTCTTCCCGGATGCCTGGGGTTTTTCTGTTGATGAAAGAGAGGATTTCAAGGCTCGATTGAAACCTACGTTGGCTATGACGACAACAAAGATACCACTCTGGTGTTCTGGTTCACCGCTCCATTCCCTTGTTATCCATTGATGCCCCGCTATCGCGGTGGCACCACATATACAGTATAAATTATAACTATTTAACTTTACCTATTTGTTAATTAAATTTGGTTTACTATAGGGCATCACGAAGCGGCAGCCCCCCGGGGGACCAGGAAGGCTTTTCCCCGCTCCGGCGCAAGAGATCCCGTACCCATGAACCACGACCTCAAGGCAGCAGTCCTTCGCCGGTGCCAGGAGATGGAGATCCCGCTCGTCGGGATCGCGAGCACGGATCGGTGGGAAGATCCGCCGTTCGAGCCCTGGATGCCCGAAGATTTCTATCCGCAGTCGATATTCCCCGATGCCCGATCGGTGATCGTCATCGGCCTCCCGGTCCACCTCCCGGTGCTTGCGACCGCCCCCTCGATCTACTACCACGAGCTGTACAAGACGACAAACACCCTGCTCGACCAGTACACCTACCGGCTCGCATCGTTCCTCAACAACCATGGCTACCCCTCGGCCTTCGTCCCCCGGGACGGCTACGGGGGCGTCGAAGCCCTCCGTGAAAACCCGGTCGCTTTCTTCTCGCATCGGCACGCCGCGCTTCTCGCCGGGCTCGGAACCTTCGGCGTGAACAACGCCCTCTTAACGCCGGAGTACGGCCCAAGGGTGCGGTTCGGCTCGGTCCTCACCGCCGCCGCCCTCCCCCCCGACCCCCTGCAGGAAGATGACCTCTGCACCCGGTGCATGANGTGCGTCCAGGCCTGCCCCGCAGGAGCGCTCGATGGGCGGGACTACCCCGAAGGACTCACGGATAAGGTCGCCTGCACCGCAAACAGTGCTGAACTCGCCCGNCGCCGCATATCCCCCTGCGGCATCTGCATAGCGGTCTGCCCGGTGGGGAAGGACCGGCACCAGTACGGTGTCGCCGATGATGAAGATCCCCAGTACCGCCGGGCCCGGGAGCACGTACAGAGGTATGGGGGGTTGTAGGACCCCCCCCTCAGAGACCGAACTACTCTTCCTCTGCCTTCTTCATCAACCGATCCATTATCTCCGGAGCCCGATCCCGAAGACCGAACCCGACGATGATCGCAATCGCCGCTCCAAGCCCAAGCGCAAGTCCCCAGGCAAGCGGAACGACGAAGACGTAGATGATCGAGAGATCGAGCAGGAGCTGCTGGAGCGCGAGGATGACGACGACGAAGTAGAAGAACGCCCGTAGCAGTATCGTGACCACCCCGAACCCCTCGATCCGCCGTGTCTTCCCCATGCTCTCAAGGAAGTCCATGAGCCAGTCAACCAGGATGATCCCGATGACCAGGATCAGGATGAACGCTATGATGTTCGGGATATAGGCTCCGATGACCGCGACCGCAATGGTCAGGGGTGCGATCTGGAGGACGCTGATAGCCGCGAGGATTGCGGTGAGGTAGATGAGCCAGCGGACGATGAGCTCGAATAGGTGGGCGGTGCCCGCCCCCGACTGTTCGATGTATGCCCCAACAGAGGTCTTCCTGAGCGCACTATCGACGCCGATCCGGTTCAGGATCCCGGCAACGATCTTCCCAATAACACGCCCCAGTATCCAGCCTATGATGAGAATGATGATTGCTGCTATGATGCTTGGCACATACAGGACAAAATTACCGATCAGCTCCTGAATCGGTTCAAACGGCGCCGTTACCTGTGCCGCGAGATCTTCGTTTACCACGGTATAACCACCGGGGCAGGGATAGGGAAGGTCCTATATTAATCTGATGGACTCCCATGTCCCACCACCGCCCGGGAGATCAACGTCATTCCGCCCGGGAAAACTCTATCATGTTCCGACTGGGGCCTGTATGGCGGTGCATGAGCGCAAGCACCGCCGGCATCACGACGATCGCCCCAACAAGCGAGAACCCGACGGATATGACCGTCACGACACCGAAGTTGCTGACGATGTTGAACGTCGAGAGGGTGAGCGCAGAGAACCCGAAGACCGTCGTCAATCCCGAGACCGTCACAGCGGTCCCGATCTTCTGTACAGCGGTCTGGATGGCCTCAAGGAAGTCCATGCCCCGGGCGAGCTCCTCCTCGCACCGCTCCATGATCAGGATGGTGTACTCAGATGCGACCCCGATCGTCATCGACCCGAGGACGGCGGTCAGCGGGGTGTAGTCCAGCCCGAGGAGGTACATGATCGCCCCGTTCCAGCCTACGATGAAGACGATCGGGATAACCGGTGATATAGCTCCAAACTTCCTGTAGACCATGATCAGGAACCCGAGGATGAAGGCGAACCCGATCATGGTCATATACGTCCTCGACTCGCTGATATCATCCATAACGGCGGCGAACATCTCCATGGAACCGGTGATCTTGACCGTCACGCCGGCCGGCGGAGCATTCCACACCACATCGCTCTGCACCCTCTTGACGAGATCGCGGGCGACGCTCATCTCCATATCGACCGTCGAGAAATCGATCACCGTCTCCATATTCCCGTTGAGGTGGTGCTCCAGGGTCGCATCCGGGATCCGGGCGATGACATCATCGACCTCTCCCCTGGTCGAGGGCAGCACTCCGTCGTTGTACTCCCGGATCAGGGTTGTGATGCTCGCAACCCCGGTGATCTTATCGTTATGCTCTGGCTCGTAGGCGCCGAACTCGTCTATCCAGGCGAGTGTCTCCAGGGAGAGGACGTCATCCGCGATCACGATGACCGGGATGCTGTCAGGCGAACCCATCGTCCGGGTGACCTTCTCCAGACTCTGGAGAGCCGGCATGTCGTGCGGGACGAAGGTCTTTTCATCCGCGCTGATGGGGACGCTCTGGTCGAGGTAGTATCCCCCTGCCGCGACCGACAGGAAGAGCAGGATGACCGGAAGAGGATGTTTTGCGACGGTATAGGCCAGCCGCCCGAGGGCGCGGTCGTATCGTTCGAGCGGAGAGGATCCGCTCTCCGGGGCGCCGGACGCTTGCGCCCCCTTCTTCGGCCGGTAGTTCGTGAGGATCGCAAACGCAGGAACGATGATGAGCGCTGCGATGTAGCAGGAGACGACCCCGATGGTGCAGACCATCCCAAAATCTGCCACCATCGGCACCGGAGCAAAGAACATGGCGATGAACCCAAGCGATGTCGCCACCATCGCGATCAGGACCGAGGGGCCGAGGTTCACGACCGTGGCCCATATGGCCTCCGGGATCGCGCTGTGCCGGATCTCTTCGTCGAACCGGGCATGGAACTGGATCGCATAATCGATCCCTATACCGATCAGCACCGGGAACGCCCCGACCACCACCATGCTGACCGGGATCCCAAAGAGGCCCATGAACCCAAAGGTCATGATGAGCCCGACCGCGACGACCCCGACGGGGAGGAGGCTGTAGCGGACGTGGGAGAAGAGGAGGGTGACCGCGAGGACCATGAGGAGCATGGCTGCAAGGATCAGAATACCTATCTGCGCGCCTATCTCCTCTCCCATCTCCTTTGCAAACGCCGGGTTTCCGGATACCGTGACCGTAAGGCCCGGCGGGGGCTCTGATATGCTGATAGCGGACTCGATGCTCCCGATGATCTGTTTCTGGGCATCCATGGAGACACCGGGTTCGAGGGTGATGATGCTCAGGGTCATGAGATCTGAGGGCAACATCCGCTCGACGAGCTCCGGCGGGGCCTGCCCGATGATCATGTCGATCTCCGCTTTGGACGACGGCAGGGTGCCGCCGCCTGCCTCTTTGAGGAGATCTACGACGCCGGAGACCTCGTCAACATACCGCTCGTTCCTGAGATCTTCCTGGAGGTTATCGATGTACCGTAAGATATCCGGGTTCCCGACGCTGTCCGCCTCATAGATGAGCATGATCGCATCGGAGCCATAGGTATCCTTGTAGTGGGAAAGGAGCGCACCGCGAGGCGTGGTTTTATCGATATAGGTATCGTCGCCGGTCTCCATCGTGACCATCGAGAGCCCGAAGAGTGCCAGGATGAATATGGCTACGGCAACCCCGACGACGGCCCAGGTATGGTTGTTGATTGTGGTGGCGAGCCACTCGTAAGGATTTTTCATGCACACCCCCCATCGCCCCTGCTTGCGATGCGCCGAAGCCTCCGGTTCAGGGGATCCTTCACTGCTCTTGTGAGGACGTTTGAGAAGAGCGGTGCTCTGGGTTCCCCGGCCGTGGCGAGGCGGTGGGGCACCCGCCTCTGGCCCTGCAGGGGATCGATGTTATTCTGGATGATTGCGTGGTTCACGGTTATCCTCATGAGAAACGGTTCATTGCTGGAGGTATCATTTTGGAAAGATATAATATGAATCTGCCGCAACTCCGGCGTGGACTGGTCTCCTTTCAGCCTGGAGAATAGATGGTGGGAGCGGCTGACCCAGCCACACCTGAGCCCGCCGCAGGGTACGCTTCCCGGGCATGATGACGAAGGATGCTTCCAGACCCTGAGTGTGGTTCAATCAGGGTTTGTCTGGCGCTGTTTGCTGCATATGGTGATAATATCTTGTGCGCTACTCGTTTCGGTCCTCACCGGAGCACAGTCCAACCACGTGAGGCGGAGGAGGATGCCCGGGTTAGCTTTCTAGCACTCGAACGCATGGGTCCGCTGATGATCAGAGTCATCACGGACGATGAAAGATCGCTCTCCGGTGGGCCCATCATGCGAGGAGGTGTTCTCTCTCGCTGATGTACCCATATCCTTTCACAGGGTATAAATTTGTTGCAACTCAATAGAGGTGCAATGACAGTCGAGATTGTCCAGGGGCTCCGGGCCCTCGGGATGAACGAGTATGAAGCAAACGTCTACTCAACCCTCGTCGGACTACAGAAGGCGACTGCCCGAGACATCCATGAGGTGAGCGGGGTCCCTCGAGGAAGGATATACGATATCCTCAACGACCTGGCCCGGAGGGGGTTTGTCGGGGTGGAAGAAGGATCCCCGACATCCTACTATGTGCTGGATATCGATCAGGTCTTCGATCGGCTCAAGGATGACTACGTCCGGTCGCTCGAGGACGTCCGGGAAGCACTCAAGGCCCTCTCCATAATGCCGAACCCTCCTCCGGTCTCGTTTTTTATCCTGCGGAGCGCCTGGGCGATCGAGAATCACATCGTCTCGCTCTTCCGCCGGGTGAAGAAGAGTATGGTCATCCTCTGCTACAGTCCGGAGTTTCTCAGAAGCCATTATGACGTCATCAAACCGCTTGAACGCAAGATCGATCTCTACGTTATCGTGCGGGAGAAGGAGGAGTATGCGGGCATCCGGCTCCCGATCTACGCCGCCCGGGGGACCGTGATCGAGCTCTTAGAGAACAGACCGGTGATGAACGGGATCAGGCCTGGCGGCGTGACCCGGGATGAGTGCTCGATCCTGGTGGACGGTCGGGACTTCTTCACCATCGTTCTCGCGGGGTCAGGGCGGTACGCGGTGGTCGGGTCCGACATGCCGATCATCAACTACCTGCAAAAGACCATCGTCGAGCGATTGCAGGAGGAGTGAGGGGTGGCATACCCCCTCAGGCCTCCATCGGGTTTGTGACCCTCCCCATGAAGAGGATCGTGCCGGAATCCTTCTCCATGATGAGGAAGACGAACGGGTGGTCCGCCCGGAAGACGGGTACTGCAGTCGGCGGTGCGCTCATCACACCGACGACTACCCCGGTCGCTGCCGCGGCCTCGGTGCCCTCCTCGTTCACATCAACAAACGCCTTGTGGACGACATCGCTTATGAAGAGATCTCTTGTGCCGTCCATCCCCGAGAAGTCGGCATCGTCGGTGAACGCCGTCGGCATCCCCATCTCCGCAAGCATCGCCGGGAGACTGTACCCCACGTCAAGCGTGAACTTCGGGAAGAAGACGTCGACGCGCTTGCGGGAGAGGGACTCACAGAGGTCTGTGATCGCCTCCCCATCCAGGATATCCTCTGCGGCAGTCAGGTTATCATCCTTCGGGAGGAGGATGAGCATCGAGAGTTCGCTGCCGCTCCCATGCGCATACGGCATCTCAAGCACCTGAAGGGTATCAGTCTCGCTGTATCTGTATGTGGTATCCGCCCGCTGCATCATCTGGACGGTCACGGTCTCGCCGGGTCCGATACGGAACTCCTCCTCCCGGGTCTTCTCCGGGTCGAACTGGTCGGTCCAGGTACCTTTGAAGTAGATGGCGTTTGTGATCACGAGCCTGGTGAGTGCACCGATCGAGCCGCGCGGGAGGAGATCGGGGATCTTCTCCTCGGTCTTCTCCCCGACCCAGCGGTTGATGGTCGCACGCGATCCCTCGGGGTCGTTGATGAAGTCAAGGTTCATCGCGTCCGCTCCGTACCAGCGCCTGGCCACATCAACATACTCAGGGAGGAATAGGTGCGTCTTCTCAGCCCAGAGAGCGTTTGCTGTGCGGAGGGTATGGCTTTCGTCCCCGGTGTTCAGGTAGGCGTCGATCGCTGCAAACCCTTCTCTTCGGAGAGCGTCATCTGCCGGGAGGTGGAGGACCGCCCTGATCTCATCGGCTGTCTTGCCCCGGGCGCCCTCGGAGGTGATCGCCAGGGCTGAGGAGATGCTGTAGGGCGAGAAGAAGAGGTTCTTTCCCGCATAGTGTGGATCGGCTGCAAGCTGTCCGTAGAGGTCGGATGCGAAGCGGGCATTCCCCACCGAGACGTCGCTGGGACCGGCATCCGGTGGAGGGGTCGGGTCTGTGATCGTCGTTCCCGATGTATCGATGCACCCCGCGACGATGCAGGTGAGTGTGACGAGGCCTGCAAGGAGGAGCAGGCCGATAATTCTTCTGTCCATGGTTGTGGTATGGTGTGCCGGGTACAATATAGTATGTGGTAGCTTCGAAGGATCTTGCCGGATCAAGCCCTGGCGTGGCAGGTGATTCTCAAACGCTTCTGAGATACGGGCACCAGGCCAGCTGCCCAGAGCGCCGTCACCTCTCTGTGTGGTGGCCGCNATAGGAAGCCNAAAGTTGGAGAGGGCAGCGGAGTAGGACGATTCCCCCGATGCGGCTCCTGGGGGGGCAGAGATGATCGACCGCATACACTATCGATCCCGGGTGCAATAGTCCGGGTGTGATTGATCCATGGTGATGATGTCTGATAGCCTTATTGCGCTCCTGCGGGACTGGCACTCCGTCCCCGTCGCGACCGTCGGGGCCGACGGGATGCCCAACGTCGCAGCCAAGTCGATCACGGTCAGGGATCCTGAGACCGTCGTATGGGGCGAGCTCTATCGTATGCAGACCCACGAAAACCTCGTACAGAACCCCGTCGCGTCGATCTGCGTCTGGGAATGGGCCCCCCCGTTTACGGCCTACAAGGTGAAGGGGCGGGTGGTGATCCACAGGCGCGACGAGGTAACGGCGTCGCTCGATAAGAGTGTCTGGGCAGGGCACACGGAGGAATTTGCGGCCCGCATAGAGGATATGACAGCAGTCGTCCTCACAGTCGAAGAGATCTACGACCAGACCCCCCGGCTTTGGGGTGCTGGAGAGCGGATCGCGTGAACCTTCCGCGTAGCCCATCCCCCTCTTCCGGGAGAGACGATCGAACAGAAATAGAAGGGCCAGGGCCGAGATTCGAACCCGGGTCGAGGGATCCACAGTCCCTTAGGATAACCGTCTACCCCACCCTGGCAGATGTACTCATAGTGATTGGTGGTCAGATTTGATTAATGTATCTCTACGCCATCCCGACACCCGTGCGGAGATCTGGAGGACGCGACGGATCCACGGCTGCAAGCGTAGTCCCCGAGCCCCTCCCGGCCAGATCTCCACCGCTCAGGAGGGATTGCGATTCCAGGAGAACCATTAGTGAACTACCCCGCGCTTGCGGGCGGGGTCTTCCCGGCTATCATTCTCCTCCCCAGCGGGAGCGAGTCCACAGGCCCTTCGGCGCGTTCCACGCCTGATACCCCGACAAGATTTTGATCTTGCAGGGCGAACTTCTTGATATTGATTGCCGCGTTGATATCGCGGTCGTGGTGAGTACCGCAGTCAGGACAGATCCATTCTCTATCTGCAAGAACGAGATCCTGCTTGATGTACCCACACCAGTTACAGATTTTTGATGATGGTTCGAATCTCCCGATCTTTGAGAGCGTCTTCCCATGCATCTGACACTTGTATTCCAGCATCGTGAAGAAAGCGCTCCACGATACATCGGAGATGCTCTGAGCAAGACAGTGATTCTTCTGCATACCGGCAACATTCAACGATTCAACTGCGATGGCTTGGTTCTCGCCTACAACTCGATTCGAGAGTTTGTGCAGGAAATCGTTGCGCTGGTTTGAGACCTTCTCGTGGCATCGGGCAAGTTTCTGGATTGCTTTGTTGTACACAAACCGACAGGCATGGATGTGGTGCATGAGAGAGGCAACCTGCTCCTGACTGGGATACATCCGATACTTGTAGGCTTGAAGCATACAGGTATTACTTGTCCTTACAACGGTATATTCTTTCTGATAACCCCCTGGGAATATGAC
>JGI24710J26742_10005146_pt1 | contig 10426 bp, 9 predicted proteins | sample BioPla2DNA2_FD_26742 | JGI IMG/M metagenome (IMG submission 26742) | reverse complement strand
CTGCCCAACAAAGGTGTTAAGGTAACCGAAAAAGGAAAAGAACTTATAATCGATATTCACATAAAAGTTGTATACGGGGTCAATATTTCGGCCATAGTCAAGAGTATTTCCGAAAAGGTCAAATACACAGTGGAACAGTCAACAGCTCTCAGAGTCAAAGCAATAAATGTTTATGTCGATGAGATGGTATCCGGCACGGATCAATAATCTATTCTGTTCTCTATACAACACTCTGTTTTACATTTTGGAGGTTTCTTTTGATAATAACCGGAGCAACGTTGAGAGACAGCATCATATCTGGTGCTAACAATATTAAAAACCATTCGGCAGCGGTCGATGAGTTGAACGTTTTTCCCGTACCCGACGGAGATACCGGAACAAATATGTCCATGACTATGGGATATGCCGTTACGGAGCTTACCAATCTTCCCGATAATGTCACAGTTGAAAAAGTCGCGACGGTAGTGTCATCGGCATTGCTTAGAGGCGCAAGAGGCAATTCGGGCGTAATTTTATCCCTGATATTCAGGGGATTTTCCAAAGAAATGCAGGGCAAAAAGAATGCCGACGCCTCAAATATCGTAAATTCCCTAAAATACGGTGTAGAAGCCGCATACAAGGCCGTGATGAAGCCGACTGAAGGCACGATACTTACCGTTGCAAGAATTTCTGCTGAAAAAGCGGCCGGTAAACTGGACGAGATAAGCGATCCCGTTGAAATATTCGATTATATCCTGGAAGTCGCAGAGGATACCCTTGAAAGAACCCCCGAGATGTTGCCGGTATTAAAAAAAGCCGGTGTTGTCGACTCGGGCGGGATGGGGTTACTGATAATTTTTCAAGGAATGCAGGAAGTGTTTAAAAAAGGCAGGATAGTTGAACTTGCCGAAAACGGTGCAAAAACCGAAGCGGCAAGGGGTGTTTTTACGGATGGAATAGCCGAAGGACTCACGAATTCCTATTGCACGGAATTTTTGGTCATCAAAGAAAAAGGCATAGCTGCTGACCCAAACAAGCTGAGAAAAGATCTCGAAGAAATCGGCGACAGCATTGTTGTAGTTGACGACAGCGAATTGATAAAATGCCATGTTCACACCGAAACACCCGATATAGCACTCGGAAAAGCGCTCAAGCACGGATATCTGAGCCAAATCAAAATCGAGAACATGCTTGAACAGTATATGAGGCTTCAAGCATCAAAAGGCGAAGAGCATTCAATTGAGTTCGATAAGATACCGGAGGTCTTTGAATATGTTCCGGTGTCGGAAAATGCCGAGGAGTACGGTTTTGTTGCAGTAAGTGCCGGTTCGGGTCTTTCAAATCTCTTTTCCGAACTCGGGGTATCGAGAACCGTTGAAGGCGGCCAAAGCATGAATCCGTCAACGGACGAAATACTCTCCGCTGCTCAGTCAATAGATGCAAAAAATGTTTTTGTCCTTGCAAACAATAAAAATATCATTCTCTCCGCAGAGCAGGCTTCGAAACTTGCCGACAGAAATGTTGTCGTGATTCCTACAAGGTCCATTCCCGAAGGTATATCCGCGATGCTTGTTTTCAATCCCGAGCTTGACGTCGACAATAACAGAATAATAATGAAAGAAGCAATAAAGTCTGTAAAATCGGGTTCGGTTACCTATGCCGCCAGAGACTCCGACTTTGACGGGCGAAACATACGTGAAGGAGAAATACTCGCACTTGAAGACGGAAAACTCTCATTTACCGACACGGATCCCGAAAAAGCGGCAATAAAGCTGGCAAGAAGGCTCTGTAGCAGAGACACGAATTTTGTCACAGTCATCTACGGCGCCGATGTTTCAGAGGAGAAGGCCAACAGCGTACTCGAATCTTTGGAAGGCAGATTAGGTAAAAATATTGAGATTTCTCTCGTTTCAGGTAATCAACCTATCTATTACTACTATATTTCCGCCGAATAACGCGGTTTTGTGTTAACTCTCAAGAGATAGGTTTGTAACTCAGATGACTCCATCAGCAAAAAAAAATGACTTGCAATTTGTCAAGGGTGTCGGTGAACGGAGATTGAAACTCTTTTCAAAGCTCTCCGTCGATTCAATCGACTCCCTTTTGCGTCTGTATCCGAGAAGTTATATTTCTCTAAAAAGACTGGAAACACCTTCACAATGTGCGGAAGGCGAAAATGCGGCGTTGCTTTTAGAAGTAATAAGCAAGAATGCTCCTGTAAGGATATCCGGCGGGAGAACGGTTTATAAACTGAAAGCATCCGGCAGGGATGATTCTATTGTCGACATAGTGTATTTTAACGACAAATACACTCCCGCTTCTCTTCGCATAGGCAAGCAGTACATTTTCTACGGCAAACCGCGCCGAACATTTCTATCCTTCGAGCTTACAAATCCCGTTGTCTATGACAAAGATAAAGCGGACAGCCTGATACCCAAGTATCCTTCAACTGCGGGATTATCTTCAAAGGTGATTTCGAAGATAATTTCAGGATATCTTACGGATAACAAATCGTCTGTCGAGGAAACGATTCCCGAAAACATCCGGATAAAGTACGATTTAGTGCCTCTAACGGATGCGTATTTCGGAATACATATGCCTAAAAGTCAGGAAGACGTGGCAAGGGCAAAAAAGCGCCTTATCTTCGAGGAGCTGCTCGCACTTCAACTCGCATTAATCCTTCAGGGTAAAAAAAAGAAAGCCAAAACCGCCTCAATGATGAAATCGGGCAAAATAGAGGAATTTATATCTTCCCTGCCCTTTTCCCTCACAAAAGCACAGCTTCGTTGTATAGAAGAAATAAAAACCGATATATCAAAAAACGAGTCGATGAACAGGCTGTTGCAGGGCGATGTAGGGAGCGGTAAAACCGTCGTTTCCGCTGCAGGAGTATGGATAGCCTGCAAATCGGGATTTCAATCCGCAGTTATGGCACCGACCGAAGTGCTTGCGAATCAACACTTTAAGACTTTCAAATCACTTCTTGATCCGTTGGGTGTCAGAACGGCTCTGCTGACTTCATCGATTACGGGTAAAAACAGACAGCTTGTGTTGAAGGGACTGAAAAATAATGAAATCGACCTTGTTGTAGGAACACACGCCCTAATTGGAGAAACAGTTGAATTTAATCGTCTGGGTTTTGTTACGGTTGACGAACAGCACCGATTCGGGGTTGAGCAAAGAAACCGGCTTTATGCCAAAGGAGATAATCCCCATTTTCTCTCCATGTCCGCTACCCCGATTCCCAGAACCCTTTCTCTTTTAGTATACGGCGATTTGGATATCTCCGTATTGGACGAAATGCCTCCGGGCAGAAAACCGGTAAAGACATATCTCGTTGACAAAAGATATCGAAGCAGATATCTGAATTTTGTAGTCAAAAATTCAGCAAAAGGAAACAGAACATACATCGTATGTCCTCTCGTCGAAGAGAGCGAAGCTCAAAGTGATGTGGAATCGGCTGTAAAATATGTTGAAGATTTGTCCGGGAAAGAACTAAAAAGCCTGTCTTTAGGTCTCATTCACGGAAAGTTGAAATCTTCCGAAAAAGAAAAGGTCATGCAGGATTTTTCAACCGGAAAAATTTCGGTGCTTATATCCACAACTGTTATTGAAGTGGGACTTGATGTTCCGGAAGCAACCGTTATCATAATAGAAAATTCGGAATATTTCGGTCTTTCCACTCTGCATCAGCTCAGGGGAAGAGTGGGACGCGGCGATGTTGAAAGCCACTGTATCCTCGTTTCTTCGGCAAAGGGTTCAGCAAGAAAACGGTTAAAAATGCTTACTCAAACAAACGACGGTTTCGAAATTGCCAAATTCGATTTACTGAACCGAGGTCCGGGCGACCTTTTCGGGAGCAGACAGCACGGTCTTCCGGAAGTTGATATCGAGGATCTTTTTTCAGATGAAAATATCATTTACGGGGCGAGGGAAACCGCGGAACAAATATTGAAAAGCAATCCCGAACTAAAAGGCATTTCCCAACTCAAATCTCAGGTCTTTAGGTTTATTTCTCTCCGCGGAGGCGGGCTTAACTGAAAATTCGGTCCTGTCCGTAAATCTCAAACAAAGATTGCGACTGTTTCGGTGTTTTGGAAAAATGAAAAGATTTTTTAGCATCATTCTCATTTCAATACTGGTCGTCTTATCAGTGCCGTTCAATGTATTCTCTTCGGCAAGCGATATCGTTATGCCGAATGATTTTGCTATTGTTTCAAACGCCGTGTATCTGGAAAATCTCGATACGGGAAGGGTGGTTTTCGAAAAGAATGCCGATGAAAAGGTCTATCCGGCTTCGACCACAAAGATTATGACTTCCGCACTGGCACTCGAGATGTGTGAAAGTCCGGAGAGCACGATTGCTACCGTGCCTTTTGATATATGGGACGAATTTGTCGGCATGAACATCTCAACTGCAGGACTTTCAAGGGGTGAAGAACTCTCGATTACGGAGCTCGTCCACTGTATGATGCTGCAATCGGCAAATGAGGCGGCATCTACCGTTGCGGATTTCTTCGGCAGAGAAGAATTCATCAGTGCGATGAACAGCAAGGCGAAGGAGCTGGGCTGCAAGCAGACGCATTTTTCAAATCCTCACGGACTTTTTGGCGAAGACCATTACACCACTGCATCCGACATGGCAAAAATTACCAAATGGGCTCTGGGCGTAGATAATTTTTTGGAGATATCCGAAAAAGCCAGGTACACTTTGAGGGAAACAAATAAAAACGGTGAAAAGATACTCGCAACGACAATTCTTCTCCAGGATCCGTACAGCAAATACTATACCCCCTATGTAAAAGGTGTTAAAACCGGAACGCTCAACCAGTCGGGAAGGTGTCTTGTAACTATTGCTGAAAAAAACAATATGACATATCTGTTGGTATTAATGGGTGCCCCGTTAGAACCCACCAGCGGTTTTTGGGATGCTTCCAACTCCGCCTTTAATGAAACAAGACTTATTTATGATTGGGTTTTTTCCAACACACATCTCGAAAATATTATTAACTATGACACACCGATAACGGAAGTTCCGGTAAAATATTCCAAAAAGAGAGATGCTCTGGTACTATATCCGTACGGTGATCTCTATGCTCTGTTAAACAATTCGAAGGATGAGCTTCCGGAGGTTTATTATGAGTTGGATTTACCGGAAAATATCGAAGCTCCCGTTCACAATTCCCAGGTTATAGGAAGCGCGAAAGTATATGCGGATGACATTTTAATCGGTGAAGTCGATTTGATTTCCCGAGAAGAAATAGAGTACAGTTGGTTTTCAATGGTAATGAGCAAAATGACCAATGTATTCACCTCCCGGCCTGCAGTAATAATCTATATCGCTGTTCTTCTGTTGATTGTTCTGTATGTTCTGTATATCGTTTTGACAATAAAAAAGAATAAAAAAAGAAGTTGAGGATTCTTGCGATGGAATACAATGCTATTAAAAACGCAATTTATGACGGAGAAAATATTTTATGGAGCGGAAAACCTTTGTTGAAAGGTGCATTCAGAAAATTTGATTTAAGGCGCATACCCATGTTTGTCCTTTGGTTGGCGGCATCGGTCTTAATGCTGACCCTGCCTGTAATCGATCCGCTTCAGGATATAGCCATGAAAGTATTGGTCATACTATGCTTCATATACTATTCCTTCGGAAGAATTATCATGAAGAATTACAGAAAGAAAAAAAGTTTCTACGCAATAACAGACCGTAGAGTGCTTTGGATAATAGAGAAAAGAGACAGCAATAAAAACTTCGTCTCGCAGATTCCCTTGACGGATGTCAAAGAACCCCAACTTACATTATTTAATGACGGAAGCGGTACAATAGTATTCGGGAAAATGCCTAAAAGCTACTACACCGGGATGAACAGCGGACTTGAAAGCTACCGATCCGGCAACTCGAGGGTGATGCCTGCATTTTTTGATATCGAAAACCCCAACGAGGTGTTTTCGATTTTCGAAAAAGCGCAAAAAGAAGCTTTGGCAAACCTTCCAGAAGCGGATGGTATGGAAGAACAAAGCATATACGACATTTGACATTCGGATTATGTTAATAAAAAAAGAGGGCTCGATTGCCCTCTTTTTTATATGGTTAAAACTATCTCTCATCTTTCCTCTATTTCGGAAGTGTTTATCCTGAATCTGTTTGTCCTGACGGCAATACTTATCAAGATAATTATATATAAGAAGAAAAACAAACCGGCGGAACAAATCGGATACATCGGCAAAGGCAATTGAAAGAGCCGCTTTATTTTTTCCAGAGATTCAACACCGCCTACAAGTACGTAGTCATATATGCCGATAATATAGTTCGCAAAATGAAACCCTAAAAACACGAGCGTCAAAAAGAACCTTGCGATATTCTTCCCCGATGAAAACGATGACAGTGTCGTCGTAACGGCAAAAATCAGTATCCCGTCAGCAATACTGATAAAGAAAACGACAAGCAGATAATTAAGAGTCATCCTGAAACCAAAAAGATAACCTGCATATACAGTGAGGGCGAAACCTAAAACAGTTTGAAAGATAATTGAAAAGATGGAAGAGAACAGTTTCGCGTTTATCAGTTTTGATACATGAATACCATACGACTTTGCAAGTGTCCACCAATTTGAATTAACTTCATAAAAAGAAATAAAATTTGATTTCACAAAAAACCATACGAATAATACAAAAGAATTCGCCACAGAAAACAACAGGCATAAACCCAGCAGCGAATAACTCAGCTCCGGAAGCGCGATAAATTTATTTCCGCTGTCCAGCAACATGATAGCAACCTGTCTTAAAGCTATTGTTAAGGAAACGGAAATCGTTGAGGAAATCAAAATTCCGGGAAGCCTGAATCGGCCGTACTTTTTTTGAAGCGATGCCGTGGTTCGTCTTACTCCTTTTTTGTAATTCACAGCCTTTCACCGCCTTTCAAGCTTATATCGCTAAAGGTGCGTCTGGTTGTAATTATCTCTGTGTGGTCAATCCCGTTCTCCAATATTAACATGAGAAGATTCGACAGACCGGTTTCATCTCCGAAATATAAAATCTTAAGTCCGGTTTCAGTCTTTTCTATGTCAATTTCTTTAAAAGATTCGGTGATAGTATTAAATAAATTCTCATCGGAATTTTTTATTACAAACCTGCTGGGACAATTCGAATTCATAAATTCGAGTATTGTACCTTCAAATGCGATTTTATCGGCTTCCAAAACGGCGACTCTGTTCGCAACATTCAACACCTCATCCCTTCCCGTTGAAGGTATGAGCACACTCTTTCCGTTTTCACGAAGCAAAGAGAAAACTTCATAAAATGTTTTCTTTTCGGATATATTAAGTTCCTCAAATAAACTGTTTACAACAATTCCCCTTACTAAGTTGATAATCGATGCGGAAATTAGGAGAACCATGGTTTTTTGAAATTTCGTCAGATTTATTATCTCGGTATGGGAAATATCCGATAATCCCAATTTCCCCAACAGCTCGGTAAGCTTCTCACTCTTCACGGAAGCTTTTTCTTTTGAACCATCCAAACACAGCATTAGGAAATGCAGTACGGATAAATCGGGTATCAAAACATTGTCAGAGTCAAAATAAACAATGTCGGTACCCTTCTTATCGCCGAAAAAAACCACCTCTCCGCTCTTAAGACATGCTCTGTCCTTAACGGAAGCTAAAAAGATTCTTGAACGTATAGGCTCATCCGAAATTATTGCCGTAATGCTGTTCTTTTTGACATTCAGTGACAAACCCTCAAAAAGAAGTTCGTTGTCACCCGATTCATTTTCCACACGATACTTTGTCGTCACCTTTTTAAATCTAATAATCGGGTCATTACCTGTTACTGACAGATTAAGCTCGCTGTAACGCGGTCTTAATTCCCCGATAATCACACCAATATTGAGTTTTCTTTCCAGCACATCTATCGAGACATCATCAACAGCCGGCTGCTGAAACGGCGGCACGGCAACCGTCTGTTCCAAGGTGGCGGGAATTTCATCCGCTTCAGCCTCCAAGATATCATCAGGTTCTACTTTTTCCGTTTCGGCATCGGTCTTCGGCATGTCTGTTTCAGTTTGTTCAGTCTCGACAAAAAATCCGTCGTCAAAGCTTTCCGTTCGTCTGCTGAATTTTTCTGAAGGGGATAAATCTTCAAGAATCCGGACTATTTCATCAATCTCCGACAGCGGCTTTTCGCTTTTTTCGGGAACGGCTTCCTCGACAACGAAATCTTCGCTTTCCGAAACAATATCAATCTCCTCATTTAGAACACTATCCCCGCCTAAATCTATTGTTCCTTCTATAGCCGCAGATTCATCATAAACTTCATTTTCCTTTGCGGATTTATATCCGTAAAAGAGTTTATCCATATCATCTTCAAACGGCTTATCTTCATTTTCCGGTAAAAAATGCGGTTCGGGCACCGAAAGGTCGGCTGTAAACTCAAAATCCTTTGGAGGAGTGAAGGTAAGTTCAAGAGAATCCACATAATCCTTTGAACTTATCTTCAAGTTTTCATCTTTATAACTGAAATCGAATAATTCATCGCTTCCGCTTTCAGTTTTCTCTTTAGGCAATAACTCCCTATCATCAGCTTTTAAAGTATCACTATGCCGTTCCGTCGGAAACCCGGAAAGATCCCTCAAATATCCTTTCGAATCCTCAAAAGGGGCGGTGAAAGATTTAAAATCAAAAAGACTTTCGTCTCCTGCGAAACTCACATTCTCATCTTCGGAAATTTCATCTAAAACCGGTTCGGCAAAAAGTGTATCCGAAGTTTTAAAATCCCGATCGTCTATTATATGGTCCTTTGGTTTGCCAACCGATTCCTTAAGCTGCTTGATTTCGAGTTCCAGTTCGGTGACGAATGACCTGATTTCTTCCAAATCCTTAAAATCCATTTTTCACCCCAAGATTACTTTAGCTTGAAGAAAACAAACAAGGGGCAGTCACATCAAAAAGTTGATTAACCTCTTGTTTTATTCTACCTAAAAAACAATTCCGAAATAATCAAATATTTCCTTAAGTTTCGATATTATACCCATATTTGCAAGGCACAATACGGAAGCAAAGACTGTTGATAAAAACGTCAAAAAAAGCACAGACAATATCGAAAGAACATATTTTGACTTTTCCCCTCTTCGGAAAACTTTAAATTCATAACCCTTAAGGTGCGAAAAAGGAGTTTTGGCTTCATCATCCACACCGTAGATTACATCGTTTAAATGTCCGCTGTTTACCTGTTCATAGCTTGACATTGCTCACCGCTACCCTCTTCAATACATTAAATTTCATATCGATTATATCATACAATTATTGCCATGGAAAAGGTAAAGATATATTTACTTGACATAGTTAATTTACCGGATAAAATATACTCTATAGGGGTATATAGTATTATTGTTTCAAGGGAGTGCAATAATGGTTGAAAAAGACACGCATCTGGATGTTGGCAGAATAATAAATCGTCTTAAAAGAATAGAAGGGCAGATTAGAGGCGTTTCGTCGATGTTGGTCGAGGGTCGCAGGTGTGATGAAATTATTACTCAACTCTCCGCTGTCAACGCCGCTATTACCGGAACCGCGCGCGAAATACTCTATAGCCATATAGAACACTGTGTAAATGAAATAAAGGACACTAAAGACAACGCGCATGTTGTTGAAGATTTAAAAAGGGCCGTTGAAAGTTTTGGCAAGCTTAAGTAGAGGTATTTTCCCATATGACAAAAAACAATATCAATAAAACAAGAATAAGCGGACTAAGCAACATTCCCGACGGTCATTCCGATAATTTGGGGGTTCAGCACAGCTGTACTTGCGGCTCCGACGCCTGTAAGATTGACGGCGGCAAGGAAAGTTTCGGCAGGCGAATATTTTATATTTTCGGTTCCATTTTGTTTTTTACGTTCGCCATATTATTGAAAAATAATAACCCCGTCATATCGGTCGGTTTGTTTATATTATCCTATCTCACCTCCGGTTTCGGTTATCTTGTTGGAGCATTAAAAAGCATAATTAAAGGGGTGCTAATCGATGAAACCACCCTGATGACCATAGCCTCTCTTGGAGCATTCGCATTGGGAGAATGGGCGGAGGGATCTGCGGTAATGATTCTTTTCGGAATAGGACAGCTGCTTGAAACCTATGCCGTTTCAAAGAGCAACCGAAGTATATCGCGCTTACTGGATCTTCAGCCCGACACGGCTCATCTCATAGTTGACGGCGGGATTATAACTGTCAATGCATCCGAGGTTTCAGTGGGGGAAAGGGTATTTGTAAGACCGCATGAAAGAATCCCCTTTGACGGTATTGTCATCGAGGGAAATGGAACGGTTGACAACAAAATGCTGACCGGAGAAAGTTTGCCCGTAGATTTTACAGTCGGAGATAAACTTCTGTCCGGAGGAATAAACGGCAACACCGCAGCAGTCATTCAGGTTTCGGAAGACTATTCC
>JGI24710J26742_10005143_pt1 | contig 10431 bp, 3 predicted proteins | sample BioPla2DNA2_FD_26742 | JGI IMG/M metagenome (IMG submission 26742) | reverse complement strand
TGAATATCTTCTCCAAGAGGTACATTACGACTTGTTTCTCCTTTGAGCCTTACCACATAATTTCTCTCTACGGTATCAAATAAAAGTTCCATCGAAAATCCTCGATACTCGCCAAGAGGAATAGGGTCAGGACTTGTCATTGCCTTACACATTTCAAGAATTGCTTGTCCTGCATCTGCTTTTTCAGAATAAGAAACACCCGATACCGTCATACCGATAAATCGGTCATCTGTTGGTTTCGGGTGTTGTTTTGCAGTTTCCACATCTTTTGTCAGCCCATCTAATCTCGTTTTCAGAGCAGCAATTCTCTGTGGATAGTATTTAATTATCTTATCTTCCAAAGCATATTTTTCAGATAAGAAGTTGGACTTTAAGAGTCTTAACTTCTGTACCTGAATATCCAAATCCATCTTTTCTTTGATATACGGATTGCCCGTTGCAAGCATTTTGATTTCAGCATAAGAGAGTGCTGTTTCATCAATATCCTCAGCAGAACGCACCGGAGATTTGCTCGTCATAATCTGACTTGCGAATTTTTGTTTACCCTCCACAAGCTGATAGAGATATGCGTCAAAGGTCTGCTCTGTTACATATCGGTAAATTTCAACTTCGGGGTTGGAGTTACCCTGACGGATAATTCTACCGGAACGCTGTTCAAGGTCAGAAGGTCGCCAAGGGCAATCGACATCGTGCAAAGCAATCAATCGGTCTTGCACGTTTGTTCCGGCTCCCATCTTCTGAGTAGAGCCAAGAAGCACTCTGACTTCGCCTTTACGAGTCTTTTGGAACAGCTCTTTTTTCTTGACATCGGTATCTGCTTCGTGAATGAACTTAATTTCCTCTGCCGGAATACCACGCTCAATCAACTTCGCTCTAATGTCATTGTAGACAGAAAATGTTCCGTCATTCTTCGGTGTGGATAGGTCACAGAATACAAGCTGTGCTGACTTTTTATCAGCGTTTTCTTCCCAAATGCGATAGATATTATCAACGCAAGCATTGATTTTACTGCCCTCAAAATCAGGCAACATTGGGTTTATCATTCTTTGGTCGAGAGCAAGTTTTCTACCGTCATTCGTGATTTTCAGCATATTATCTACACTTGAATCAACGCCACCACCACGAACAGCTTCGGCTCTTTCTGCAAGTGCAGCAACCATTTCTTTCTGCATTTCTGACGGTTTTACAGCGATATTGTGGAACTTTGCTTCTGGTACGGGAAGGTCAAGCATATCGGCTGTCTTAATATCTGCAACCTCTTTGAACATCGCCATCAGCTCAGGAAGATTATAGAACTTCGCAAATCTTGTCTTTGCTCTATATCCCGTTCCTTCAGGAGTAAGTTCTACTGCTGTTACCGTTTCGCCAAAGGTACTTGCCCACGCATCGAAGTGTTGCAGACCGTTTCTTTGCAGAGTGTTGTACTGCAAATATCTCTGAATGGTGTAAAGTTCCACCATAGAGTTTGAAATCGGAGTACCTGTTGCAAAGATAGTACCACGACCTCCGGTAATCTCATCAAGGTAACGACACTTCATAAAAAGGTCGCTGGACTTCTGAGCTTCGGTCTGTGCGATACCACCCACGTTACGCATTTTTGTGTAAAGATAGAGGTTCTTATAGTAATGACTTTCATCAATGAAAAGTCTGTCTACACCCAGTTCCTCAAAGGTTACAACATCATCTTTTCGGGTCTGGTCATTCAACTTATCAAGCTTCTGTTTGATAGATTTCTTTGACTTTTCAAGCTGTTTTACGGAGAACTTCTCGCCACGATTTCGCTTCAAATCTGCGATACCTTCTGTAATCTCATCGAGCTGCTGTTCAAGGATTGCCCTCTGTCTTTCAATGGACATTGGGATTTTCTCAAACTGTGAATGCCCGATAATTACTGCATCATAATCTCCGGTAGCAATTCGACCACAGAACTTTTTACGGTTCTTCGTTTCAAAATCTTTCTTCGTTGCTACAAGAATATTAGCAGACGGATAGAGTTGCAGATATTCGGCTGCCCATTGCTCCGTCAAGTGGTTCGGCACAACAAAGAGTGACTTATTACACAAGCCAAGTCGCTTTGACTCTTGTGCTGCAGCAACCATTTCAAAGGTCTTTCCAGCACCTACTGCGTGTGCCAATAGAGTATTGCCCCCATAAAGAATATGAGCCACAGCGTTCCTCTGGTGGTCACGGAGTTCAATCTCCGGATTCATTCCATTGAAGGTAATGTGGCTGCCATCATATTCACGGGGTCTGATACTATTGAATTTTTCATTATAAAGTTTCGTCAGCTTTTCTCGGCGGGTAGGGTCTGCCCATATCCAATCCTGAAATGCTTGTTTGATAAGTTCCTGCTTCGCTTGTGCAATGGCAGTTTCTTTTTTGTTTAGAACTGCTTTCTTTTTACCCTCATCATCTTCGATATAATCAAAGATACGAACATCTTTTAAGTTCAGCGTTTCCTCGATAATCTTATAAGCATTGATACGGGTCGTTCCGTATGTGCTGTATGCTTTGACGTTCGCTCTGTCATACGATTTATTCTCAATGTTCCACTCACTTGTGTAAGGAGAAAAGTGAACTTTCATATTCCATTGCGTATAGCGTGGAGTATCAAGGAGTTCAAACATAAACTTCTCAACAATATCCGTAGGCAACCAAGTTGCACCAAGACGGACAGAAATCTCACTTGCTGTCAGGTCTTTTGGCTGCACCTTTTCAAGTGCTTCCACATTGACCGTGTAATCTTCGGGATACAGTTGTGCTGACTTCTTTGCTATTTTCAGTTTCTCTCTGACGTTTCCTGAAAGGTATTCATCAGCCATAAGATACTTGCTTTCCGGATGATTTCCGTACTCATAAAGAGGGTTAAGGAAAATTACACCTTTCAAATCGTCAAAGATTTCTTGCTCGGTCTTTCCCGTAAGTTCTTGCATATACTCCATATCTACAAATGCTTTTTCGCCCATAGACACAGCCAATGCTTCGCTGGAGGTATCAACCGAAGTAATCGGGATATGTGGCTTAATAGTTCTCTTAAAGAACATATCAGCATTTCTTTCAAGAGTTCCATCTTCACCAATAATTTCAAGAGCAGACAATAATGAGAATGAACTATCCTGAGAAAAAGCAGATATATTTGCTCGGCTATTGATAAGTCCATACTTCTTTGTGAACTCATCATATAGACGATTTAAGTTTGCTTGTTCTTCCTTAATATCGGAATCCGGATAATCCTCCGTCTGCAATTCAATCAAGGTTCTTACAGAATCACGAATTTTTATCATACCCTTAATACGATTTTCTGCTGTTGCCGATACATCAACCGGAGTCATTCTTGAATTTTCTCGGAAGTAAATTGTATCGTCTAACAGAGTGTAGGAGAAGTTACGAACCGTAGGGTCTGCCGGAATGGAATTATCTTCTTCGGCAAGTTCTTCATCAACCTCATAAGCAGTAATCTCTCCGTGAATGTTTGAAATGGCTTCATCAAGCTGGCTTGCAAGGTCTGCATTTTCGTAAGGTTCGCAAGTTGCTTCCATACCAAATCGACCTGACACCATCTTCATTTCGCCAAGTATCATTTCAGGGTGTTTTACAAAATAAGAGTTCATCTTAATTCCATTCTCATCGGTATCAAGATGAACCCAATCAGGCTCAATATCTACGAGCCTATCTCTCTTTTGTAAGATAAGAATATCTGACACAACCTCTGTTCCGGCATTTCCCTTAAAGGTATTATTAGGAAGTCTGATTGCTCCAAGCAGTTCTGCTCTTTGTGCGATATACTTTCTTACAGCCGAGTTTTCCTTATCCATCGTTCCTTTGCTCGTCACAAGAACCAAGACTCCGCCTGAGCGAAGTTTGTCGAGCGACTTAGCAAAGAAATAATCGTGAATCAGGAATTTGTGCTTATCATATCGCTTGTCTGATACTTTGAAATCTCCAAACGGAACGTTACCAATAACACCGTCAAAGAAACTGTCAGGTACATTGGTTTCTTCAAAGCCTTGTGCTGCAATAGATGTTTTCTGATAAAGTTGCTGTGCAATGCCCGCCGAAATGGTATCAAGTTCTACACCGTAGATCTTGCTGCCATTCATCGAGTCGGGCAGCATACCGATGAAGTGTCCGATGCCACAAGACGGTTCAAGTAAGTTTCCTTCCTTAAATCCCATCTGTTCCATTGCCTTGTAAATGGCTGTGATGACTTCCGGTGGCGTGTAAAATGCAGTAAGGGTACTTTCTCTTGCAGAAGCATATTCTTCAGGAGAGAGGGCAGCGTAAAGCTCCGTAAACTCATTTGCCCAAGCACCATTATTTTCATCAAACGCTTCGGGAATACCACCCCAACCAACATATTTTGATAAGACAATCTGTTCTTCAGGAGTAGCAAATCTGTTTTCAAATTCGCACTCTTTCAAAACTCTGATAGCTTCCATATTTCTTCGGAAGCGTTCCTTTTTGCCAACCGTTTCAACCTCGTTTGCTTTCAAATCGAAAGTATGACGGTCAGCCATTGGAATTTCAGGGTGTAAATCAAAACCCTTAACCTTAGATTTTTTCTGCTGTTCCCAAGCCGGAACTATCGGTTTTTGTGGTTCAGGCTCTTTATCATAACCATTCCCAATGCGAATACCTTGCTGATACATTTCATCGTAACTGTCAAAACCATTTTGCATTGCCACGATTTCTCTGTAATCTTCAACCGGAACATTGCCAATATTGGTAGCAACATAACCGTCTTTGACTTTACATTCAACACCATTGTGTTCACTTAATGCCTTAAAATCTGCAAGGAGTTCCGGTCTGATTCCAAGAACCGAACCATCATCTTCAAAGACAAACGCTTCATCAATCAGGAAGTGATAAAAGTCAGCACCGTGCCATTCGTAATCGTCATCTCTTGCAACAAGTCCGTCTGCATCGTAATCAAGCTCAATGTCATCAATCTTTAATGCGTGTAGTACATCATAGAGAATTTCGCTCTCTCGGTCATAGACGGGGATTGTTTCTTCCGGCAGCAACTTCTTAACATCATCAAGAAGTCTATCCACCTTTGAACGATATACTGGCTCATCTTCAATGTTTTCTTTCATCTGTTCAAGGTATTCCATTACACCTTCTACATACGATTCATCTGAAAGATGGGACAGTATGTTTTCGATAGTTTCTTCGTCTGTTTCGCCCACTTCAATATTGTCCTGATACTCATAGAAATCAACATCTTTTACAAAATCTACAAGTCTTGTAGCAATGGATTTTTTCTGTTCCATCAGAGAATACTCAATCAGATTATCCATTGTTTCTTTGGTGCAATTCGTGAAAGTAGGCTCTTTGGCAAACTGAATTTCTGCTCCCTTGAACCATTCTGTACCCACGTCTGCAAGTTCTTGTCTTGCAATACTGCCAAGATAATCAAAGAACTTTTCAGGTTCGTTATGAGTACGTGCTGCTTCTCGAACATCATCAAGTGATACAAAGTTTGTTACATATTGCCCTCCGGCTTCGCTGTCAGGATTATAATACATCCATACAACACTTGAACCGTCAGGGTGTGCGAAGAAAGCATCTTCATAATTCACATTTGGTGCAAAATCAGAAAAGTTATCCACATTTTCTGCTGACTTATCCTCCTGAATTTGTTCCTTTACTATCAAATGGTCATTCATCGGATTTTCTCTAACCTTACGGTCAAATTCTTCACGAGTCATTTCCTTGTTGAACAAAGGAATATCGAAGTCGTAAAGCATTACTCGGTTTTCATCAAAGGAAAGTATCTCATACTGATTTGCACCAATATAGACCATATCGCCAAGATGATACTCGTATTTCGCTTCACTCGGCTTTTCTGCAACCTTTTCCTCCGGAGCAGTAGAAAGAATTTCTTTCACTTTCTTTTTTTCTTCAATCTCTGCTCTGCGTTGTTCCATCTTTTCCAGCCATTCAGGATAATATTCTTTTTCCTTTGAATTGAGGTATCGGTCCATTTTTATTAGCTCACCAATTCGCTTTTCGACCTGATTCCAATTCAAAAGCATACGAGGAACACCTTCTCCAAAACCTCTACTGAGGCGTATACCTTTTGCATCGTGCTGTTCATCAATTCCAGTACCTATAATAACCGGATAAGAACCTCCCCAGCCATACTCATTCTTTAGAAAATCAATATTTTCTTTATGAGATAGACTCTTTTGAAACTGTTCAAAGATTCTCATTTTCCCCTCAGAAACACCACTTCCACGACACAACACCGTATCAATGATTTCCTGAGAAAAAGAAAAGACAGAAGATTTCTCCTCTGTCTGTGATAAAAGATTTAACTGTCCTTCCATTGAGGGAAGGGGTTTAATCTCATCATATAATTCTCCAAGCAAACGCATTGCTTCAAAGTGTTTTGCAATAACTCCCCAATCGTAATATGATTGTCCTTTTCGCTCTGAATAACTGCCATCCCATATATGAAGAACATTCTCGTATGTTTTATATCCAACTCTACGGTCATCTTCAATTATCAGTTCTGTATAATCGTTATTGAATATACTTTTGATATATTCGGTTTGAGCATTACTGTCACGATTACTCTCAAAGAATTTTCTTATCTCATCCTTTGATGCTTTCAGGTGTGGAGTAGCTGCAAGTATCATATTCACATATTTATCACTACCGAAAAAAGGAATACTTCTATCTTCGGTACTTCGGTCAAAATACTCTAAGCGAATATCACTTCCATCTTCACGATTTCCTGAACTGCGTTCCTTAGATTGTTCATTTTGCGAACCCACGACATCATATCTGTCGCTTTCATCTGCTCGGTCAGACCCTCTTTCTGAGCCATCTGTTTCACGAGAGTTTCCTCCATCTCGTTCGCTCTCTGTTCCACTTCTGCCAAGTGTGTCGTCAATGTGCCTTTGGTCAGGAAATTGTAGTACAGAACCTTGTGGTGTTCCTTCAGATATTTCCTCCTCATCTGTGCGTATCTGCCCAGACTCACTTTCGGCTGTTCCGGCAATTTCAAATTCGGTAGGTTGTAATCGCCCACCATCGTGTAGGTCAGTTCGTTCATCTTCAAAACTCCTTTCGGTTTCTTTTTCGACCTCATTGTACTCATTATTGCTTTTGTCTGCAATTATGCGATTTTCCCTATCCAATGCTGCAATTGTTTTTGCAATTTCTGTAAGTCCCATTTCGGCTATATCGCTGGTAGCAAAGCCAAGTGCATTGAGTGTCTCCTGAGTATTAAAGTTGGTCACATCAGAAAAATCGGTGTTTTCAAAATAATACTCTGTATCTAAACCAAGTCGGGACATCATCATATATGCCACACTATTTGTGACAACAGACCTATACAGAGAAGTAATCATATCATCGTCAAGTCCTTCAAGGAAGCTATCTTCGGCTGAGCAGAGCAAGTCACTGACATAATCCGGTAGATTATCTTCCGTAGCATTGCGAGAAGCACTCATAATTGCTTCTGCAAGATTGATTTTGTTATCAAGTGTTCCAAAGGTGCTTTCAAGAGTTTCGATAATCTCTGACTCATATTCTTCTTTCATTTCCCAAAGGGGAACGGGGCGAGAATATCGGCTACCGTGCGTATCGGAAATATCAAAATAATGGGTCAATCGCTGTCTTTCTCGGTTTGCATCTTCAAATACTGCAATACCTTTCGCACCACGATTAACCCATCTTCCAAATCGGGTATTCCATCGTTCAATTTCAAGAACTGCTGTTGCATCAGGTCGCTGTGCATACACTAAAAGCTGTTCATCATATCGTAATTTATAGTTACGACAAGCCGACCTAAGAAATGCTTGCCAGTTCTGCGGATTGGCTACCACCGTCTTGCAGGTTCGGTTATATAGCTCCGAAATCAGGTCATATTTTCGTGCCATATTTCAAGCACCTCCTATTCGTTATTTGTATTTTGATTTGATTTAATATTCAAATGAATATCGGAACCTCCTCCCAAATAGGCAAACAACTTATTTGCCTTTGTCTGTTTCTGAAGCTCCATAATGATATTCATATCAGGGATTGTTATATTGGGAATTTTTAAGATTCCCTCCATATCAAGCTGCTGTAACTTCTTTTCTGTGTCACAACCGGCTTCAAACAACTTATTCATTACCTTTACTTTCTGCTGAAAATTTGCTTTATCTTTCACGGTAATACCTCCTTATCGTTCTCTGTCCTTGTTTTTCTTTGCACGGGTCTGGTTCATCGTTTCCAACTTTCTTTTTGCCCAATCCGGCATACATTCTGGTTTGACTTCACCCATAACATCCATTCGTTCATAACGAGTGCTTTTACCCGTCAGAAGATTCGTGCAGAACACAGCACTACCTCGACTATTGGCAGAAGCACCAAAACCTCCAGTTACCAAATAAAGCTGTTTATCGGCTCGTCTGAACTCAGGCTTTAACACTTTGGGGTCAATGGCGATAACCTTTCCGTTGATGTCGTGCGAATAGTGGTCAGGAATACAATCGGCTTCTGTGATTTCCGTAGTCGGTATCCCAAGCTCCTTTTCTTTTGCCTGAAATAATTCTGCTTCTTCTTTAACTCGACTTCCGAAAAGATGTGCAATCTCAATATAATCATCGCTATACATACATTCGATACAACGCTGGAATATTTCGTTGCGTTCCATATAGCCACAAAGGTATTTCTGTCCATCCGTATTCTGTTCATCAGCACCCAATATAATTTCTTTTACGCCAACGTGAACCGAGCAAAGAATTTCATANGCTCCAATTTTCTTTTTTTCTGTCTGCATATCTTTTCATCTCACTTTCACATTGATTAAGAACGGGCATACTCACGATACATACCCTCACATCGCTTACGAGCCTTTCTCACTTCGGGACTACTTGCGAGTTCAGGGTGTTTCGATTGCAGCTTCGCTCTTGACCTACGAACACTTTCAAAATGTGGGAGTTTCAGTTCCTTGTAACAGTTCATAATAACTGCAAAGGGAAGTGACCCCACATCTCTGTTTTCGGTCTGTCTGTAACAATCGTTGCAGACCATTAGATATAGTTTCATATCATCATTTCGTGCTTCGGTATTTTCTTGAAGGATACGAAGCACTCTGTTTTCAACGGTATTTGGATTGTTCATTATTTCCTCCAATCAAGTGATAAAGGGGCGATCATCATTACAATGGCCGCCCCTCGTTCTCATCACTATTTATTTTTTACGGTTTCTAATCTGCAAGAAGATAAAACCACCGATAATGAAAGCTACCAAAACAATTCCGATAATCTCTTTCATTATTCATCGCCCTCCTTTTTGTTCTTCTTGTATGCAACAACGGAAGTTACTGCAATGCCAAGAACAGATATTCCGGCAAGAGCGAACCACAACGCAAGGTTACTGTCATCGCCCGTTTTCGGTGTATCTCTATACTCGTTGTGCATTTCTACAATCGTTGTAGAATCAAGTTTGATAGTAGCATTCTTATCTGCTGGCATAATATAAACAGCCGAAGCCTGATTTGCCACTTCAGAAACTGTGTAATTACCGATACGGAGTCCTTCAATGAAGATTTCTCCGTTCTTATCAGTTTCAAATGTCATATCATAACCGTTTTCTCCGGTTACTCTGAAAGCAAAACCTTCCACTTTTCCGTCAGAAGATGTCTTAACGATTTTGAGATTACCTCTCATAGCAGCATTGATAAAACCAACTCCGGCTTTGTTTTCTACGGAGTAAGTTGTTTCATCAGTTTCGATGAATACTGCATAGACACCCTCATCAAGCAAGAAGCCTTCCGGTGCTTTTACTTCACAAACAAGATATTTGCCATAGAACAAGTCGTGCATTTCATAGATACCAATTTCCACTTCTTCGAGGTTGCCCATAAACTCATCAGCTTCGTCAATCTCTCCAGTTTCATTGATGTCCTTATAAACTTCAAACTCTGCTCCGGTCAACTTGTTGTCAGGATATTCTTCGTCAACCTTTGTGAGTGTGATATTGCCACGCACATATTCGTTGATAATTTCTACCTCAACAACTTCCTTGTCTTTTGAAATGATGATTTCAAATACAGTTTCATCAAGAACAAATCCGGTAGGCTGCTTAATTTCTCTCACATACCAAGTTCCATAAGGAATATTGGCAAAAGAAAAACTACCATCTTCTGCTGAAGTAGTAGTCATAATTGCATTATCCTTAGTGAACTCCACATCAGAAGAAGCGAATAAACCGATAACAGCACCACCAAGTGCTTCTCCGTTTTCATCTTTCTTCATACCTGATACAGAACCATAGATAAGTTNGTTTTCAATTTTCTCGCCANTATTAACTGCGATTTTGATTGTTGCTNTGTCCTGACCACCATAAGAAAATTCCACCGGATACTTTGTATCGCCCAGCTTATAGTGTTCGTCTGTGGCAATTTCTTTTACATAGTAGTTGCCAAAAGGA
>JGI24710J26742_10005142_pt1 | contig 10433 bp, 6 predicted proteins | sample BioPla2DNA2_FD_26742 | JGI IMG/M metagenome (IMG submission 26742) | reverse complement strand
AACCGCGTTCCGTATCTCGAATTACTTGTCTGCTTCAGTGATTCTGCGGATGTGGAGCACGTTACGCCGGATTGGGTACCCGAGAACATGCGTTGGTTGACATACAACTGCCTTCGTGAGCAGGGGAGAGAACTCTATCAGCGTGGAGATAATTACATCGATACACATCCGATTGATCCCGAGACTCTTAAAGTATTGCTGGTTACTTCCGGAACGACCTCCACGCCTAAAGTTGTTATGTTGAACCAGAGAAACATCTGCATTAACCTCATTGCGATGTGTAGCATGTGCTATATAGACGAGTACGATACTTTCCTTTCCATACTGCCACTAAACCACACTTATGAGTGCACTTGCGGTTTCCTCTGCCAAATGTATCGCGGTTCGTCTATAGCNCAAACAGAGAGCCTGCGAGCNATGCCCAAGAACATGGTAGAGAGTAAGGTAACCATTATGCTCTGTGTCCCACTTGTTCTTGAAGCAATCTATCGACGCATCTGGAAGGCTATTGATTCCAGTCCCGCTCTGAAGCGCAAAGTGAATTTTGCCCTTAAAATCAGTAAATTCCTGTTGAAGATCGGCATCGATATAAGGCGGAAATTATTTAAAAAGATCATTGACCAGTTCGGCGGTAATTTGCGTCTGTTGATTTCCGGCGGCGCCGCGGCTGATCCGGTAGTGGTGCAAGGTTTCAAGGACTTCGGTATTAACTGTATTCAGGGCTACGGTCTGACGGAATGCGCACCGATTTTGGCTCTGAATCGTAGCAAACATAACCGACCCTATTCGGCCGGATTACCCATGCCCGGCGTCGACGTTAAAATTAAGGATCCCGATGAGAACGGCATCGGTGAAGTCTTGGGCAAAGGCGATAACGTAATGATGGGTTACTACAATGACCCCGAACTTACGGCCGAGGCGATCCGTGACGGCTACTATCATACCGGCGACTTGGGCTATCTCGATGATGAGGGTTTTCTGGTGATTACCGGTCGCCTGAAGAATGTCATTATTACCGCCAACGGTAAGAACGTTTTCCCGGAAGAAATCGAGACCTTACTCTGTCGCGAACCTCTTATCCAAGAGGCCATGGTCTATGGAGCGGAAAAAGATAAGGACGTCATTTTGGTTGCGTCTCTGTATCTGGATCAGGAAGAAGTGGAGAAAACTCTGAACGAGCGTGGTTTGCAAAATACGCATGAGAATATTGTTGCATTGGCAGATGAGGCCGTACGCAGGGTTAATGCAAAGCTTGTCCCTTACAAACATATACGCAATTTTTCTCTCAGGGAAAAGGAGTTTGTTAAGACCACGACTCGTAAAATTCAGCGCCACTTCAATATCAGTGAGGCTGAGACCGAGAATTTAGAAGAGGTTTGAGGTTACATCTGTGATTATTGTACGTACCTTATTCTGATGCTAACAGATTAATACACTCTCTGCAACGCGTTCAGTATCGCCGGCCGCATGGCTTCGGCAATGCGCATAAAACCAAGATCGTTCGGATGAGCATGGTCAACGATGCATGCGTCCTGATCGCGAGTACCGTACATAGTAGTTCCGCTGAGGAAATAGAGGTTCCGGTCTCCCCGCGCTATGCCGTAATTATAGGTAGCGAGCACCTCAATCTCGCTTTGGATGCGATCAGTTTTATTAGGGTTGTGGTGATTCACTACACGTGGAAAACGCGGCATTGAAGCGATTAGGATCGGCAGATCCGGCTGTGCCGCACGGACTATTTTATAGAAGGGACGGTGCGTTGCCTTGAGGTGCGCGTTAGATCCGGCATTGGCTTCGTAACCCATGACAAACAGGCTGATATCCTGCTGCCCGATGAAATGGGCAATGGCCGCTTCGCCTTTGTCACTTCCGGAAAAACCCAAATTAATTGTGTCGATGTCCAGCCAGCGGCTGATGTGCTGCAGCCAGACGTTGCCCGGTCGTGAGGCTGCGCAACCCTGAGATATTGATGAGCCATATGCCAATATTGGTTTCGGATGCGCATAGGGACGGGGAGCGTATAGTTGGGCACCTTCAGGCAAGCCGATTCGCAGAAAGTTCAACTCAGCGAAGTTCGGCAGGTGTAGCATGACCTCATGCTCAGCGTGGGTATCGTGGATGTTGAAGTAATAGGTCTCCTTGATTTCCCCTTCGGCCAGACCGTCATCCGGGTTGATATTTGTCAAAGCGGGGAAGAAACATTGACGATACAGCATATTGTTGGTACCGCGCTCCGCTACATATATATCTATTCCGGCTTTCCCGCCGATTGAAAAATGTTTAGAACGCGAATTAATAGCCTGCAGCGAAGCCTCAACCGTAACGCAGGCGGCATCTGTCGCGAAACGTACTCGCCCTCCGGCCGAGCGTTTTGCCCTTTCGCGAGCACCGAGATTAATTGACATGTCATTCAGAAGCTCGTCCGGGAGACGATAAAATTTTCCGGTAGTATGAGGCCGGTAAAGGCCGTTGACTTCAATGGGGGCAGTTAAGCAATCGTAGTAGACAGTATTATCTATTATGTGAGGTAACTCGGTCATGATAAATTCCTTTCCTGTGTTACCGGGCAGTCGGGGCAATATGTGACCACCCGTCGTTGTGATCTTAAATGATTATACGTTTTTTACACTAAAGTTGGGATACAAATAATGTGGGGGTGCATCATGTTTTGCTTAATCTATTTCTAATGTGCACAAGGAACTCAAGAAGTTAAGTGCGATTTATAATACTATAGCTACATAAATAAATCCTATTGAAGTCGATAATGATGTGACTCTAGGCGACGTGCCTTGCCCGTCGCCTTGCCCGTAGTTGTGAAATTCCGGTCATGGTGTTATAGTCCACGTGTATTCATCTCAATGGAGGCTAGTTAGCATGGACACTACAGATCGAGGATATTTCATCGAGGAAGACAAAGATGTGGTTTTTACAAATGTAAACATAGTTACGACAAATGAAGTAGTGTCAGGTATGAGACTGCATACCAAAAAGGGAATCATTGTCGCTTTAGAGACTGAGAAGGAAGAAAATAAACCTAGCTCTACTGAGTCTGTTAAGGTGATAGACGGCAAGGGCCTTTTTTTGGCTCCCGGCTTTGTTGATCAGCATTGTCATGGCGGATCTACCGGTCGCTTCATGGTTGATCCGGAGGGTGCAGCTGCGTATCACCTCCGACACGGCACAACGGCTGTAATGGCTACGTTTAGTCCTCGTCCTACTGTGGAGGAATCGTTGCAAAGTTTAAAAAATTTTGCAATGTTTTGTCGCAGTGACAGTCCTATGGCCGAAGTTATTGCCGGAATCCATATGGAAGGTCCATTTACGAATCCAAAATATGGAGCTCATCGTCCATGGTCTATCCAACCCGGACCTGAAAACGGTCTGCGTTTTTTTGAGGCAATAAAAGAAATGCGCTCAATCTGGAGTGTTGCCCCCGAGTTGCCCGGATGCCTAGAGATGTGTTCTGCCTTGCGTTTGCATGCTCATTCGCACCTGCCGCGTTTTTTAGTGGGACATACGGAGGCCAATTATGAGCAGATAACAGCGCTACTTCCGTATGGTCTGGTCGGGGTGACACATTGTACAAATGCTACCGGTTTTGCGGAAAACTTTAGACCCGGGATACGTAGTTTTGGTGTCGATGAAACATGCTGGCTGCTAGATGAAATTAGTGCTGAAGTAATACCGGACTATTATGGTGTACACGTACATCCTAATATGTTACGTCTCATTTTAAAGATTAAGGGAGACAAGGGTGTTGTGATAATTACTGACTGTACATATAGGCTGGACGAGGTACCTGAAGCGTTGCTTGAGAAATACGAATTAGAAAATCTCGATGTATGCTTTAATGCGAAAGGACAATTGGCTGGTAGTAAAATGACTATGGATAGAGCCTGTGCCAATATGCGGCGTCATACCGGCGCATCGCTTGTTTCTGTATTCCGGATGGCATCATTAAATCCTGCGCGTCTCATTGGCATAGATGATGNGACCGGCAGTATCGAGGTTGGTAAGCGGGCTGATCTTGTTCTTGTGGATTCAAATATCAATTTGTACGGAGTTTGGAGCAAAGGCCGTGAGGTCAACAGGCAAAGGGAATAATCTTTTGAGCGGGGCAATATGAAACTTCTGATAGTAGATGATGATGCTGTTTTTCGGCAGGCGTTATGTGCTTATCTCCCTTGGGATTATATCGGGGTGGACAGTGTATTAGTTGCGCAAAATGCCGTTACAGCTATTGAAATGGTTAAAGCTCAAGATCCCGAAATTATTTTGGCAGATATAAAAATGCCGGGTATGGATGGTTTGGAACTGTGTCGAGAGCTTCGAGAACGCGGCTGTCAAGCAAGGGTATTTATAATCAGCGGATATGGCGAATTTGAATATGCCCGGCGGAGTATGGAATTTGGAGTCCTCGATTATGTGCTAAAACCTCTGGACAACGACGATATTGACATGTTGATAATAAAACTTCGTCAGGCTGTTAATGATATAAGAAAACCGGCTGAGATTTACAGCATATTACATCCTGATTCGGACTTTGTACAACAGTTAGCCAATGCACTTAGTCATAATGAGTCTAACAGGCTCCGAAGAATTCCTCTTGAAATTGTAAATAAGTTGAATTTACGCACTTTAGATCTGGTAAGGGAATGCTTTTTGAGGATACTTGATGTTGTGGGAAAAATTATATGCGCGAGAGGCATATCAGATAATGATTGGAAGTCTTTTCATAGAGATATAATGCGCAATCTCCACTCAATTAATTCTGTTTCTCTGATAGTCATGTATATGGAGCGTGCTCTTATTGATGCCGGTAAGGCTGTTGCCAGAATTAATAACTCTATGAGCATATCTTGGCATGTACGTGAATACATTGATCGTAACTATTCCAAGGCTGATTTAACGATCTCTTCAATTGCCAATAGTCTTTATTTATCTCCTTCTTATGTTGGACAGGTATTTTATCGGGAAGAAGGGCAAAAGATTCTAGACTATCTGCGACAGTATCGAATAACACAAAGTTGGGAGCTTCTTCGCAATACCGACGTGTCAATACAAGACATAGCGGAAAAGGTTGGTTTCAGCAGTGTGCAGTATTTTCATCGCATTTTTCGTCAGTTTACAGGCATTTCCCCTATGCGTTATAGGCAAGCATGGCAAACAGATGAAAAATCAAGGGATTCTTCCGGTAAACATGGCTGAAAAAAAAGAAAAATTCAAAGTGAAGCTGTCTTTGAAGCTAAGGATGTTTTTGAGTATATCAATTGTGTTATTGATAATAATTTCCGCAATTATGGTTTCGGTCGTTACTTTGACCAAAGAGTCCTTGCTGGAAAATGCAAAAGATAGCTATACTTCCCTTACTGCCCGACACGGAGAACTCCTAAAAGGTATATATACAGATATGGATCGAATTTTATTTCAGATTAGCAACAGTAATATCTTGGGAAAATTACTGTTGGAGGAACAGTTAAGTGTTACGGACAAAATCAATGTTGCCACAAATATCGTCCAGGAGATTGATAAATATACCTTTGAGCCATTGACGACACAACGCTTATCATATTCGATAGTTCTTTTAGTAGATAGTGAGTTTCCTGCAGCTCAATATATAATGGCTTGCGACGAAAAGAGTGTTTTTACCCCCTATCTGCATGATGCTCGTATACGAGTATACTCAGACGCAAATTTGAAGCAGTCCTCACATATTCTGGATGAGATAACTAATACGGGACGTTCTTTTGTTTTTCTAACGCGAGGACAAGAAGCTGAACAGATATTATACTTTGGTCGCTGTTTTTCCAGTGCATATGTTAACTCAAGGGGAAATCCTCGCTTAGCGGGTAGAGTTGTTTTCGCATTTCATAGCAGTGTATTTCACCGAATATTACAAAGCTCACTTGTTACTGGCAATTCTTTTATCGCTTTATATTCTTCCAATGAGAAGGTCTTTTCTTATGGGGACAATACAGATCTGGAAAAAATTCTGTTAAGAAAGGCCAAAGATTCAGAAGCAAAAAGGATGAATGAAATAAGACAAAAGGGTCAAGTATATTGGGGTATAAGCTGGCCGGTTTACAATAACTTCACTTTGGTTTCAGTTATCCCACAGGCAGATATATTAGCCTCGATGTGGCAAAAGATGAGAGTCCTTTTATTTTTGTTTATTCCGGCACTTCTATTAGCTTTTTTGTTATCTATAGTGCTATCGTGGCGGATTCATCGACCAATAGGCATGTTGGCACAGGCGATGCGTTCCGTAGGCGGAGAAGGTGATCTGCTCAAAATACAATGGAAATATTTTTGGAGAGATGAAATAAGTTTATTGTATGAAAGTTATAACTTGCTTTTACAGCGAATTCAACACCTACTAATCGAGACAAAAGAAAGAAGCCGCAAAATCCAGGAAGCAGAACTCAAGGCCTTAGAGGCACAAATTAATCCTCATTTCATATACAATACACTCAATGCCGTTAACTGTGTCGCATTACCTTTGCGTGATCAGCGCATTTCAAAGATGGTGACTTCACTATCTAGTATCATACGTTACAGCATAAAAGATATGGACAGTTTGGTTAGTCTTCGTGACGAGTTAAGCGTATTAGATAAATATTTGGCGATTGAACGTCTGCGATATGAAAATGAACTGGTCGTGACAAGAAATATAGATTCCAATTTGCTTGACTGTCAAATGCCTAAGCTTATTCTGCAACCCTTAGTAGAAAATTCAATACTTTATTCTGTAGAGAAAGGACAAATCTTTATTCACATTGAGGCCAAAACTGAGGGAGCCAATGTAGTTGTAAGTATTATGGACAGGGGAAAAGCAGGCGTTGCAAGCCACCTTAATGAGATTNTGCATCACAATGATGACTGGGGCGATTATATGCTAACTTCATCACGTGGACTGGGTATTCAAAACGTNCAAAAACGTATCAGGCTTCATTTTGGGATGTCTTTCGGTCTACATTATAGGGACACAGAAAAAGGCCTTTGTGCACAAATTACTTTACCTCATAAGCAGTAAATATAAAAACTAAAATAAAATTCAGGTCGGGAAGCTGGCGGGTTCACACCGCTAGCATAGTTTTCAAGAATACAGCTATTTTGTTATAAAATTTACCAATTTTCTATTTTTTTATAAAGGTTTCATTTTTTCATACCGTTATAATAAGTATAGAAATAGAGACTGTGAGGTGCCATTGCAGTTTCAATTATTGCACTGCTTGCTTAAAAGATGAGACTAAAGTTGCCAAAACAAGACGCTAATTTATTTATTTCTCGAAGAAGTCGAAAACCGGTGTCGCTTCGATTCAAACAATTAGGCGTAAGGATGTATCAGAAACGATATTTGTACATTATGTCGGCACCTGCGATTTTCCTGTTGTTCATTTTTCATTATTTGCCTATGTTCGGTATAGTGATAGCCTTCCAAGATTATCGTGCGGGCAACGGCTTTTTTGGCTCAGAGTGGTGTGGCTTGGAAAATTTTAGATATTTGTTTAAAACGCAGGATGCTTGGACGATCACTCGTAACACAGTCGGGTATAACGTAATTTTTATTCTGCTTAACACAACAGTTTCAATTTTAATTGCCATAGTTATTTCCATGATTAATAGTCGTCGTACTGCTAAAATTTTATGGAAACCGCGGGCGCTGAAGGCCACCTCCGCGGGCTGAGAAGGCCACCCGCGCAGGCCATTACCGCGGGCTAATAAGGCCACAGGCGCGGAGCCGGAAGGCCAATGACAAAAAGCTAACTGCCTCCTAAACTTGGATCACCGCCATGAAGGCGGAATTCAATTTAGGAGGTTTGTATGAAAACAAACTACTTACAAGTATTACGAGGCGCANTTAATGGANTGAGTGGGAGGCAATTAGCAAAGCAGTATCGGGTTTCCCGGGATACTGTTTCTATCCTACTCAGAGAGGCTANGCTTCACGGCTTGCAGAAGCCGGAAGATCTCGATGCACTGACGGAANCCGAACTCGTCAGCNTTCTGTCCGTCACCAACGGCAATCAAGGAAAAAGAGANAAATCCTACGCTCTTCCGGACTATGAATATGTCCATGAGGAGCTTGGCAAGGCTCATGTAACCCTAACCATGCTCTGGGAAGAGTATGTAGAAAGTTGCATCATTGAGGGTAAGAGATATTATCGAGAAACTCAATTCCGTCACTATTACCATCAATTTGCCCGGAGCAAAAAATGTACCATTCGCCTGGAACATAAGCCGGGGCTTTCGCTTCAGGTTGACTGGGCAGGTTCACGGATTGCTTTCTATGACGATGACGCAGGGCAGTTAAGCGAGGCGAGCCTTTTTGTAGCCGTCCTGCCCTGTAGCCGGCTTATCTACGCGGAGGTGTTTCGGGATGAAAAATTACCTTCATGGATAAAAGCTCACGTTCATTGTTTTGAGTACCTGGGCGGAGTTCCCAAAACAATTGTTCCCGACAATCTCAAGACAGGTGTACACAGAGCTAACTTCTACGAACCGACAATCAACCGCAGTTATCAAGAGATGGCAGACTTCTATGGAACGGTAATTCTGCCTGCAAGAATTTCCAGAGCCCGCGACAAAGGATCTGTGGAAAATTCGGTAAAAATTACTTCACAAAGGATTCTGGGTAGACTTAGAAATGAGCAGTTCCGTAATTTCTTTGAGCTGAGCGAAGCCGTCAAGGTTGCGCTGGAAGCAATTAATTCTGCCTCTCTTACGGGGAAAAGCATGAGCCGGTGGGATGCCTTTTTTGAAGAAGAAAAAGGCTACCTGCTCATGCTCCCCACAGGGCGTTTTGAGTTGTCGGAATGGAAAGAGGCCAAAGTTCAGCCCAACTGTCATATCGCTTACCAAGGCCGCTTTTACTCCGTTCCCTTTGAACATATCGGCGAAATCGTCGACGTTCGAGCAACCCAAACTACTGTAGAAATATTCTACCACCGAGAGAGGGTTGCTTACCATAGAAGAATATGGGGCAAGGACCAGTATTCTACCGTGCCGGAGCATATGCCGCCGGGGAAGTCTTCTTTGTTGAATGGGATGGGGATCGTTTCGTCAACTGGGCTAAAAGTATAGGCGTTGCTTGCGCCAAGGTAATTGCGGCTGTCTTAGAACGCTCAGTATCGAGCAGCAGGCCTACAGATCTTGCTTCGGCATCCTTGCCCTAAAGGATAAGTACACAGCTAAGAGGCTGGAAGCTGCCTGTGCCTTTCTACTTAAGAGCCAGGTTAAGGCGCCAAGCTATAGCCAAATAAAGCGCATCCTAGAACGCGGTGACGACTTAAAGGTTACAAGCGACGAAGAAGAGGCGACAGAAGCACGGGGCTTCCAGCGAGGCAGTTCATACTACAAGAGGAGTTAGAGACATGTTGTTGAATGAGACTATATATAAATTAAAACAACTCAAACTATCCGGCTTTGCCGAAGCACTGGATGAACAGCAGCGGATTCAAAGTTTTCAGGAGATGAGCTTTGAAGAGCGCTTAGGTCTGCTGGTGGATAGGGAATTCAGCAAGAGGAAGAGTAATAAAATTAAGCGGCTCATAAGCCAAGCAAAATTCCAGAATTCAGAGGCTTGTGTAGAAAACATCAATTACCATTCTGAGCGTCATTTAAAGAAACAACAAATCCTGGAACTCGCCAGTTGCCAGTATATTCACCATGCGAGAAACGTCGTCATCTTGGGAGCAACGGGCGCCGGTAAAAGTTATCTGGGTCAGGCTTTGGGACAGGCTGCCTGTCGACTCGGAATCGCGACAAGATATGTACAGCTGGCAGACATGTTGGATGAGCTCACGCTGGCCAAGGAGCGTTCTCTGGAAGCCTTCACAAAGCTGAAAAGGTTCTACAGCAATGTTAGACTTTTAATCATAGATGAGTGGCTAATTTTCAAAATTAACGAGGAGGACTGCCAGAACCTTCTGCAAATCATAGACAGGAGATCACGGAAACACTCGACTATAATAATCTCTCAATTCAGACCTGACGAATGGTTCTCCCAAATCCCCATCCAGGTAGCCGCCGAAGCCATCACGGACAGGCTCATTTCTCAGGCGTATGAAATTGTCATTGAAAGCAAGGAATCCATGCGAAAACAGAACTATTGATTTGAATGGCCTTCCGACTCCGCGCTAATGACCTTCCACCTCCGCGGCGATGGCCCGCGGAGGTGGCCTTTTTACTCCGCGGAGGTGGCCTGGTGGAGCCGCGGTTTCCAGTTGGCGGAATTGCGGCTCTGCTTCCTCAATCTATTAAAAGCAATATAATCTATCTGAACTGCTATAAAAGCAGCGTAATAAATGGAAAATAGCACAAGAGAAGAACCGCCAATTTTGGCGGTTCTTTTCGGTGTGGCCAGAGTGTCCGAAAACGATCTAAAGGTGTTAATTCATAATATTTAGCAGAGTTTTCCTATATTTTTCATG